>Ga0222659_1000104_pt1 | contig 58361 bp, 40 predicted proteins | sample AntAcemetagen547_FD_179850 | JGI IMG/M metagenome (GOLD analysis project Ga0222659, IMG submission 179850) | Saline water microbial communities from Ace Lake, Antarctica - #547 | ecosystem: Environmental > Aquatic > Non-marine Saline and Alkaline > Saline | place: Antarctica: Ace Lake...
GACAGGGAAGACAAAATGCAAATCGGGATGCGCTAAGGTTTTCATTTTTAAACAATTCGGACAGGTATCGCATGAATCATTTCCCGAAGGATCATCACACAATAAATATTGAGCAAAAGCAATGGCCAACAATAATTTACCAGACCCTTCTGGTCCAAGCAACATTTGCGCATGACTCACCCTGTTCGATTTAACCTCTTTAATGAGGGCCTTTTTTAAATCTGTATGTCCAACAACATCCTTAAATTGCATAGAACACAAAAATAACGATATTCGATCGATACATTTTGTTGGATTGAATACATTTTCGTAAATTCGTTAAAACGCACGACTTATTTTGTGCTGAGTCTCCCGAAATACTAAAAAACCACATACATGAAAAAATTAACAACATTATTCTTTACACTCTTCACAATCAGTTTATTTGCCCAAGTTACGGTCGAAGAAAAAACGGTTAATATTGATGGATCCAAGGAAGGATTTTACATCACCATTCCATACGGAGATAAAAAACAGATTGAAAAAGAGTTAAAAGATGAATTAAAAGACTGGGGCGGTAAATATAAAGACGGCGATTTTGTCTTTGTGGACGACTGCAAACTAAAAGAGATGGGCAAAAACACATTTGATGTGTATGCATCTGTTTCAGAAAACCCGGCAGGCGGAGCATTTGTATCTATAGCGATAGATCTTGGTGGTGCCTATTTAAACTCAAAAGAGCACGGTGCGCAAGCAAAAGTAATCAACGCAAAACTTCATAAATTTGGTGTAAAAGCAGCAAAAAATGTTGTAGACGAAGAAATCAAAGTAGAGGAAGATGCACTAAAAGAGCGCGAAAAAGAATTGGCCGATTTAGAAAAAGAGCAAGAAAAATTAGAGAAAGAGATTGAAGATTACAATAAAAAAATTGCTGATAATGAAAAGGCCATTGAAGATTCAAAGAAAAATCAAGAGACAAAAAAATCAGAAATAAAAGATCAACAAGAAAAAGTGAAGGGAGTACAGCAAAAAAAAGAAGCCGTTAAATAACAACTATTTTTTGTGCTTGTATTCATTTACAACAAGAAAGACAGTACTTTTAGCGCGCTTTCCACTAGATGTGAAATGCTAAATGCGCTATGAATGGAACTTTAAAGCATTACGTCCTTCTCAATCTCACCGTATTTATCTGGGGTTTCACAGGAATTTTAGGCAAAGAAATTGATTTAGATGCCAACAAAATTGTCTTTTTTAGAACGGGAATCGCTTTTCTATCGCTAATTATTTTAGGTGCCTTTTTGAAGAAAAGGACACGTCTTTCGCGAAAGCAATTGGGGTATGTTTTGGGGACAGGGGTGATTGTTGGGCTCCATTGGTTCACTTTTTTTCAATCCATTAAGATGAGTACGGTTTCAGTTGCCGTTGTTTGTATGTCTAGTTCCACCTTATTCACAGCACTCATTGAACCATTCATTTTTAAGAGAAAATTACTCTTTTCAGAAATCATACTCAGTCTTTTTATCGTGGTTGGAATTGGGTGTATAATCGGCTTTGAATTCGATTATATTTTAGGAATCATGGTTGGACTAGTTTCTGCCTTATTGGCTTCCTTTTTTAATGTCCTCAATGGCAAATTCATTCAAACTATGCCTTCTTTTCAAATTACAAAATATGAAATGTTAGGTGGATTTTTAACCATGGCCCTCGTTCTGTTCTTTTCGGGAGAAATTTCGCCGACCCTTTTCATTTTGCCTTTGGATGATTTTATTTACCTTCTCATTTTAGGATTAGTTTGCACGACCGCCGCATTTATTGTAAGTGTTTGGTTGATGAAATTCTTATCGCCGTTCACGGTAAGTATGGGTATTAACATGGAACCTATATATGCGATTATTATTGCTCTCATCCTTGATTATAGCCGAGGAATACACAGCGAACAAATGTCAATTGGATTTTATGTGGGCACATTCTTAATTCTCGGTTCAATTTTCTTAAACGCTTACGTTAAAAAGAAACAATTAAAGGCCGTAAAAATTTAAGGCTAGAGCGTAAAAGTTAGATTATTTATTAGTATTTTGTCCTCTTAAACACCTTAAAAAACGTTATTTTTGTGATTCAAATTAAAACTAGATCAAATCCTTAAAGTATGACCAAGAAAAAATTTATCGTGCCGTTTGATTTTACCGACGTCGCTGAAAGTGCCATTGAGCATGCCATGATCACAGCTCAAGTTGTTGGTGCTGATGTACATTTACTACATGTTGTTTCGAAAAAAGAGGCTATTTCAGAAGCGAAAGGAAAATTGGCGAGTACTGTAGAAAAAGCACTTGCATCAACTGCTGCAAAAAATGTAGAAATCGTGAGCCATGTGCGGGTTGGTAATATTTTTGACGACATTGCTGAGTTCGCTCTAGAGATTGGTGCAGAACTTATTTTCATGGGAACACATGGAGCACATGGTTGGCAACATATTACTGGAAGTCATGCTTTAAAAGTTGTTACGAATTCTCCTACACCCTTTATAATCGTTCAAGAGACGCGCATTCACGACTCTGGTTATGATGATATAATTGTTCCGCTTGACTTACACAAGGAGACAAAACAAAAGTTAACCTTAGTTGCCAACATGGCGAAATATTTTAATTCGCGTGTACATGTTGTTATTCCTGATGAAACGGACGAATTTTTACAACATACAGTAAAGGCAAATATCATATTCGCGAATAAATTTTTTGGAGAACGCAATATTGAAGTAACAACGACCCTAGCCCCTTCAAAAGATTTTGACAAAGAAGTAGTTGAGCACGCTGTAAAAGTTAATGCCGATTTAATTGCGATAATGAATATTCAAAAAAATCAATTATTAGGCGTTTTTGGTGCATCACATGAACAATATATGATTACAAACGAGGCTAAAATACCTGTCTTGGTTGTCAATCCAATTAATGCAACAAACGCTTACCAAGCGATTTTTACATAGAATTAAAGATTGAATCGTTGAAGGAAGTCGTTATGGCTTCCTTTTTTTGTTCCCAACGTATACCCTTAAGCTAAGAATAGCTAAGATTAAGCCTTTAAAAACGACGCTTGATCGATTAGCAAAATTAATTTAAATACTTTTTTATATCTTGGCAAGCGCACCCTGCTTCCCTACACTAATAATGGGCATAAAAGCAAATAAAAAGATGATTAAGGATATTTCAAGTATTGGAATTATATTGATGACTGCTTTAGTGGTTTATCGTTCCTCTACCATAAATCATGCAATTGAAATAGATGAGCTCTATAAGCGTCAAGCAGATGCAACATTTTGGATTGAAAACAGCAACCGTCTCCAAACGATAGAATTAGAGTCAGTAGGTGTGGGCCTTTTAGGCTTCAAGGGGGGAAACCCTTCACATCTAATTCCACGAGAAGATAAACAAAAAATACACCCATTACAATTGGACGAACTCGTTTCCGAATTGCCCAATGAAATTATTGATCTTGAAGTTGCCTTAGTTTTAGTACAAAACGAACAATTTAGTGTAATTGGAATACAGGAAGTAACTGACTTTTCACGCGACCGTGAAAGCACCATTAACGCCAACTTATCGCTCCTATTCCCAAGACAGCGCATTTTGCAACATCCCTCACAAAGTGAACTGAACAAGTAAAAAGGAGCCCGAAAATTAACCCCTAATTCTCATCATACAAAAATCAACGATTCATGGCAGTCCAACTGCCTATAAATTTCTTATATTTGTTTCCAATCCATTTTAATAAAGTATAGTATGGCTACTGATACAGAATTGTCAAAATTACAGGCAGTAAAGGAACTTATTTTCGGAAAAGAGATTCAAGATTATGATGCTGAATTCAAGAATATTCATAAACTGATTAGCGATAATAAGGCAAAAAGTGATCAGGATAATGCAGATCAAATGAAGGCGCTAGATCAACTTGAAAAAAATATAAGTGCTAGAATCGACCGTTTAGAAGCAGAAGTAATGAAAAAAATTGCTCTATTAGACAATAAAAAAGCAGATCGTGCAAAATTGGGCAAGATGCTCATACAAATTGGCGAGAAGCTGCAGGACGCGTAATTCATTTTCTGCCAAATGGCTATAGAAAAAGATCATTTTGAACAACTTCGACACTTACTTTTACAGAGTGATAGGGACAACTATGCCGAACAAAATGAACGAATCCTATCGAAATTAGATGAACTAGAACGAGAGCTAAATGATCCTGAAAAATTTGCGGGTGTAATACAGAAATCAAAATCCGAAATTATTGATGTACTCGGACCGGTGCTTGGTAAGATGATGAAGAAATTTATCTCGAGCGAGATATCGCGCATCAAGGAAAACATAGAAAAACAGAGCAAAGCTATTTTTTCTTTTCAATTTTTAAAACAGAAAATTAAAAACAAGGTAGCTGGTGTTTCTAAGAGTGACGCTGCGATTAGTGAAGCCATGGGGGGATCCTTACTCCAAGTTTTCGTGATTGACAAAAAGTCGGGTTTATTAATTGGTGAATATTCACCTCAAAACATTTTGGAACCCGATTTGGTAGCAGGCATGCTTTCTGCGATTAAATCATTTGTCGAAAGTGCCTTTGGTGAAGAAAACTCCGAACTCGAGAGTTTAGAATACAGTTCCTATAAAATCTTGTTGTATAATTTTAATCGCTTTTATTTTGCCTGCGTCTTGGAGGGCTATATTGACGCAGAACTAAGAGCGCAGCTACAAGATGATTTTTTAGACCTAACCGACAAAGGACTGGGAACTATATCTCTAAAAAACATTGATGACCAATTAAAAGAAAGAGTAGAGATAGAATTGGATAAAAAATTCAGTAAAAAATATACCTAACGCGCTTTTAAGAACATGAAATCAGTTAATAAAAAAATTGTCCTATTGGGAAACGAAGGAGTTGGCAAGACATCTTTAGTAAAGCAATACGTCAATAGTATTTTTAGTGATGAATATTTGACAACAATTGGAATTAAAATATCAAAAAAAACCATTCAAATTGGCGAAGTTGCAGTGAACCTTATGCTTTGGGATATCGCTGGTAACATGATGAATAAAACCTTATACAATAATTATTTACAAGGTGCACACGGGATCTTATTAGTTGCTGATGCTATGCGATATGAAACCTATGAAAGCATATTGCTCGAAAAAGAAAATCACCTTTCGAATGATTTCAAGAACGCCGTAACCTGTGTTATAATAAACAAATCTGACCTCATTCCTGAAGCAGACGCTGATTATTTAAAGGCATTTAAATACGACTATTTAACAAGTGCAAAAAATGGAGATCATGTTGAATTAGCTTTTCAAAGCATGGCCGAACAAATTCTTGAAACGAGTCGCACTTAAGAATCAGCAATTTAGAAAATGAACCATTTAAAAACAATAGAAGATTTAAAGATCGAGATCGTAAAATTAGAAATTGAAAACGAAAAGCTTCGCCATGAAAACAGCCAACTTACCGAAAAAAGTGAGCAGCTAAAGGCTCTTAACGTAAAAAAAACAATAGAGGCGCAGGATGCTCAATTAATTAAATACAATAAAGAACTTGAGCAATTTACCTACGTCGCAACACACGACTTAAAGTCACCTTTAGCCAATATACAAGGTTATTTAGACCTATTAGAAATTGACTTAGTCGATCCCAATCCAGAAGTTTTGGATTCTCTTAAATGGCTAAAATATTCCGTTTCAGAGGCCCGACAAGTCATCCACGAATTGACAAATGCACTGAAAGCAAGAAACAGTAAAGAAGAACTTTTAAAAGTGATAAATCTGGAGGAACTTGTAGAAAGTATACTCTCAGGTATGCGTTCAACTATCTTAAAGTACAATGTAATCTTCATTTGCGACTTCACAGAGATCAATGAATTTGACTATTACCCCGTTGCATTGCGCAGTATTTTACAAAATATAATTTCAAACGCGATACAATATTCATCTGAAACAGATTTCCCAGAAGTTAAAATTACGACATTTCAGCAACTTCAAGAAGTTCATATTAAGGTTCAGGACAATGGTGTTGGAATCGATCTTGCAGCAAATGAATCGAAAGTTTTTGGTTTATTTAAGCGGGTAAATAATGACGATAACGGTTCGGGAATTGGCATGTATATTGTCAATAAACTACTCGAGAATTACGGCGGCAAACTAGAATTAAACAGCATACTGGGAAAAGGTTCCGAATTCACAGTAATCATTCCCTATAAAAACAACGAAATTAGCACACTTAACACCACTTTATGAACGCGATTAATCATCTCCTACTGATTGACGACAGTGAAGCCACCAATAATTTCCATAGCAGATTATTAGGCAAACTCCATTTTGCATCTACAATTTCTATTTGTAAGAATGGGCAAGAGGCATTGGACTTTCTAACGAAATGCACCACTTATCCTGAACTTATTTTTTTAGATTTAAACATGCCTATACTAGATGGTTTTGAATTTTTGGAACACCTCAAGGGTACCCTTTCCTTCGTCAAAACCCAACAACCACTCATTGTGATATTAACTTCTTCCGAAGAGACAGTTGACAAGGAACGTTGTATGGAATTGTATGCGTCAATTGCTTTCTTTTCCAAACCGCTTACCTTGGCTCAAATTGCTAAAATAAAAGCAATTCTTGAATTAAATAAGGGAAATTAATCGATTAGATATTTCTGCTTTAATCTCACGAAATGATCCTTACAATCCGATTGCAAGGTGATAAATAACTCGATTGAAAGCTTGAGATTATCGATTTTGCTCTGTTCTAATAAAACAGCAATACTATGCGCCTTATCCATGTCAAACATTAAAAAGCTTGATTTCAGTTTGTGCGCGTACAACTGAATAGCGGAATTATTATTTTCGTCCAATGCTTTGCTCAATAAATCAAGACTTAATTGCCCTTCATCAATGAACATTTGCACAATTTCCCGAACGAAGGCGCGATCAGCCACACCCGCCATAATCATCTGACCAAAGAAACTTTCTCCTCCTGTATAATCGCTGTTTGAAACAATATCATCACTCATAATGCAATAGCACGTTTATTAACCCTAAAGTAAATTTTTAAACGAACCAATCCTTTAGCATTCGGTGATTGGACTCTATTTATCGATTAATGTATACTCTAGGTCTCAAATGTGGGAGATGAAAATTGAAAAGGGCGCTTAAACGCGATTCGCTAAACTTTCTTTGAGTTCTTTTTTATATTTCCGACTCACCTTTATTGCTTTTGAACCAATTTCGAGTTCACTGTCCTTCAGGCTATCAATTTTATTGAGTGCAACAATGAAAGACCGGTGCACTCTTAAAAAATCCTTTTCACCTAGTTTAGCGTGAATGGCTTTCATTGTTGAAAGAACGGTATAACGCTTATCAGCTGTATGTATTTGCACATAATCAGCAAAAGCTTCGACATAATTAATCGCGGAAAAGTTAAGTTTGATAAGTTCGTGACTCGTTTTAACGAAAATAAACTTCTCATCTTCAGGAGAGGCTAAAGAGATGCTTTCGCGAATAGACTTAGCGCGGTTAACTGCTTTTAAAAATCGGTTGTATTCGATTGGTTTTACAAGATAATCCGTAACGTCATAATTATATGATTCAGCTGCATATTCTGTTTTAGAACTGACAATAATCACTTGTGGAATTTTCTTTGCCTCTTCGATAAAATCGATCCCTGACATTTCGGGCATTTCAATGTCCAAAAAAATGAGATCACACTCCAATTTTTCAATTTGCTTAATCGCTTCCACAGGATTATCAAATTCTGCTTCTAACGTTAAGAAATCAGTAAAATTGATGTAAGAGCGAATAATTTCACGAGCGATTTTATCATCATCCAATATCACAACCTTTATCATAACGATTCAAAATATAAGTCAAATATAGTATTTAACTTGACTTAATCAAAAATGCAGCCAAAGTCGTCATTAAAACAACTTAATAAATCGTTTTAAGTCTGCGCTTCTTACATTTTTATAATGATGAATTCAGTGCGTCGATTCATTTGGTGGTATTTATCAAATGCGCTCTTATTTTTAGATTTAAACGCATTGATAAATTCTTCTGTTAGGATTTGTTCTGCACCTCCACCATCTTCGGCAGCGTTAACTGTATTCGGTTTAGACTCACCAAATCCTTTACCATAAATACGCTCAGGATTCGTAATTCGTTCCGCAATATATGCTGCAGAGGCCTTCGCACGGCGATCAGACAAGGACTCATTTGATTGATCACTACCCCTTGAATCTGTATGAGAACCCAACTCGATAACCATGTTCGGATTTTCATTCATTACCTTGACAATTTTATCTAATTCACGGGCGGCATCAGGACGAATAATAGCCTTATTTAAATCAAAATAAATCGGATTAATATCAATGATTTTCGACAAATCGCCCCCAACCTGAATAGGTTCCAATGTCAAATCCAAAGCCGAATGAACATTGTACTTTCCTTCGTGATCAAAAAGTGCATTATACGTCACTGTTTTTCCTAAATAGCCCTCCTTTTCAAGAATGAAATTATAACTTCCGCGATCATCCAATTTCTTGTCAGACAATGGTTTCAAATAATCCCCTGTAAGCTCGGTAAATATGGTTTCTTTAGCGCCGGTCATGTTGTCAATAATAATCATTTTAACACCATTTAACGGGGCCTTGGTTTTTTTATCGGTAACAACTGCGTAAAGCGAAATTCCTGGATCTTTTTCAAGCACCAAATCTACAAAAATCACCTCCTCCTCCGTGTGAGTATCCGCCGTATTAATCCCGTCAAAATAGGTTGATTTTTGACCTCTTAGATTAAATGTTTTATCTGCCTCTACCATGTATTCATAGGCGCCATCAAGATTTGTCATTACGACCTCCTCTTCACCCGTCATGAGATCAAATAAAGTAATTTTAGTGTCTGCCAATAAATTGCCGTTTTTATCTTTTGCCACACCTTTTATCATTTTCCCAAAAGAGAAGGCTTTCGCTAAATCAAAAGAATAAATATCATCCGATCCTTTTCCTCCTTCGCGATTTGATGCGAAATAACCTGTTTCCTGACTTTCTGTTATAACAAATGAGAAATCATCCGCATTGCTATTAACAGGTGCTCCGAGATTCATGACCTTTCCAATTACATTATCGGGCTTAAGTTGCGCCAAAAAAACATCTTGTCCACCTAAACCCACGCGCCCGTTTGAAGAAAAGAAAAGCATTTCTCCACCCGCATGCACAAAAGGAAACATTTCATCTCCCTCTGTATTAATCTTATCCCCTAAATTAACAGCATCACCGTATTGTCCGTTTTCAAACATCTCTGCTCTATAAAGATCCACTCCACCAATACCACCCGGCATATTAGACGCAAAATAAAGCCATTTCCCGTCCTTACTTATTGTTGCATGCCCAACCGAATATTCATTGTCATTAAATGGCAAGGGAATCGGCTTTGTCCATTTCCCATCCTCAAGACTAGAAGAAAACAATTGAAGCCTTACGACACCTTCTGAACTTGTTCCATCATAATTATTCCGTGTAAAAATCATAAAATCTCCCGCTTGGTTAAAAGCAACCGGTCCTTCATGAAATTTTTTATTGATTTTACCACTTAATCGAGCAGGATTTGCAAGACTATTGTCCGTGCTTTTATCTGCCACATACACGTCCAAAAATGGCAAACGGTTCCAGTTCCATCTTCTATGAATTGGTTTAACCCCTTCGCGACTTGAAGCAAAAACAACTCTATCCTGATAGAAAATTGCAGCGAAATCCTGCTGTTCAGAATTGATGTCCAAATTCTTAATTGTAAAGTCCTTATTATCTCTTGACATGCGTTGGTAAGCACCCCTCTCCTTGGCATAAAGTTGCGCTCTTAAGTCCGTTTCGTTTAGGATTCCATACTTTTTCATCCATTCCTCAGACTCTTCATATTTTCCATTTGATCGCAATACGAGTGCATAATTTAGGACATCCTCCGGTGAATGACCTTCAGTCATAACGATATCCTTAAAAAGTGGTTCGGCTAAAGGCGTATTATTCAAACGCCAATAACTTAATGCTTCTTTTCGCAACAAATCAATAGAAGAGGTGCCCAATTCACCATATCGTTCAATTGCTTTGTCGAACGAAAAATTATCATAAGCTGCATTTGCCTTCTTTTCTTTTCCAACCGCATCCTGTGCGAAGGGTGAAAGGGTAAAGAATAACATGAATATGGATAGTAAAGCGGTTTTCATAACTGTCTTATTACTTCTCTAAATTTTAAAAATACCGTGGTGACTCAATTTTAGCCTTTTCATTAAAGATGAAATCATAGCGAAGCATCAATTCATGCGATCCGGCATTATAACGACCTGTTTGGTTGCCAAAAGACCAATCGAATGAATAGCCCAAAGAAAACTGATCCGTTAAATTGAGACCTGCTAAAACACCGAAAGCATCACCTGTTCGGAACATGGGGCCAGCCCAAAGAAAATCTTTATAATAGAGCAAGGCAGTTAAATCCATTTCAACAGGGGCAGCGGCCGTTACTTTTATGAACGTAGTTGGTTTCAATTTCAAATTACCATTCTCTGTTAGGTTAAAAATTGTCCCGGCGATAAAATAGTAGTGTCTCGCTTCGGCGGCCAAATTCGCTCCGCCAGACGTTGAACTTGTTTCAAATTTATTTTGCAAGAGACGCGGAGTTGAAATTCCGGCGTAGAAACGAGGCAATGAATAATACAACCCAAATCCAAAATTTGGCATTAATTGACTTTGAATACTCGTTTGAAAATTAGGATCTCCCCCTTCAATCGTTGTTAAACTAGCCAAATCTGTCCCTCTAACATTTAGACCACCTTTTAAACCAAAGGCCAATTTTCCTTTATCACCAACTTTTATTTTGTAAGCAAAATCGACAAAAAAGCCGGACGACTTAGTCGGTCCGATTTTATCATTGATAAAGGAAGCACCAATACCGATTTTTTCATTCAAAATCGGTGCATGCAAGGTCAACGTTTGCGTGGTAGGTGCGCCGGGAAAACTCACCCACTGAGAGCGGTGCAAGCCTGTCACGGTTAGCGCATCTCTGCTTCCTGCATAACCAGGATTTACCCCTAAGGTATTAAATGAATAATGCGTGAACATAGCTTCTTGTTGTGCCACAACCTGAAAAGCAAGTCCAACAACTAAAAAGGCTAAGATTATCTTTTTCATAGCTTATTTATTGAATAGAAACGCGCTCTGTATAACTGTATGTCATACAGAGCCGTTTCATTATTTTTTATCGATTAATAAATACGTAACCTTTGATCACTTCGCTTCCGTCACCAAGATCAAGCACGAAGAAATAAGTGCCCACAGGTAAATTTCGATCACCAACAGTCATTCCAAACTGGTTCGTTCCGTCCCAATCGTTATTGTAACCATTCGTTGATTCGAATACTTTATTACCCCATCTATTGAAAATTGTAATAGATGCATTTGGATAACCCTGTATTCCTTCAATTACGAAGAAATCATTGATGCCGTCACCATCTGGAGAGAATCCGGTAGGAATTGTTAGATCACAAGGATCTGGATCGAGATAATCAGGTATACCATCAGAATCACAATCTGTATAGACCCCATTTTCATCTTTATCCGATTCGTTTTCCGTTAAGACTCCGTCATTATCGTCGTCCGTATCTTGGTAATCAGGAATTCCGTCACCGTCCGTATCATCAGGGCCAGAGCCATCACCATTCGGATCATTCTCTTCCACATCAGGCACACCGTCATTGTCAGAATCAGGATCTTGATAATCATCAAGACCATCACCGTCCGTATCAGGAGGATTTACACCGCCATCTGTATCATCCAATCCATCCCCATTTTCATCTTCAAAATCATCAATGACACCATCACCGTTTATGTCCGAGCCACCACCTTCAATGATGTCATCTATGCCGTCATTATCCGAATCAAGATCTGTGTCATCAGGATTTCCGTCACCATCTGTATCCGTTTGTTCGTTAGTCTGATTATTGTCATCCCATCCGTCTCCATCTAGATCTGTAAAATCATCAATGACACCGTCACCATCTTCATCCGGTTTACCATTCTCTTCTGCATCTGTAATTCCATCATTATCTGAATCGAGATCCTCATGATCAGGAACACCGTCACCGTCAAAATCATCCAATCCATCCGTCATGCTATCATCATCTGCACCATCACCATCTTCGTCCAGGAAGTCATCAATCATTCCATCACCATTTGCATCCACCCCACCATCTTCAAGGATATCTGGCGTACCGTCATTATCCGAATCTAAATCAAGACGATCAAACACACCGTCACCATCTGTATCTTCCAATCCATTGGTTGCATCATCATCATCCCATCCGTCACCATTTGCATCTTCATCAAAATCATCTGCAATTCCGTCACCATCTTCGTCATCACCCACTTGAACAGCGTCATCAATTCCGTCACCGTCCAAATCAATTCCGCCTGTCGCGTCTACATCTGCATAGTCAGGAATTCCGTCGCCGTCCGTATCTAACCAATCATCTACACGACCGTCATTATCCACGTCAACTCCTCCATCTTCAACAATATCGTAAATACCATCATTGTCCGAATCAACATCTTGGAAATCTGCGTGGCCATCACCATCTGTGTCAGGATTAGGAATATCAGCCCCTCCGTTATCAGCATCATATAAATCATCCAAACCATCATTGTCTGTATCATTCACCAAGGTTCCATCCGGATTGAGGTCATCCACACGACCATCTTCATTATCATCTATTCCTCCTGCTTCCACAATATCAGGAATACCGTCGTTGTCCGAATCTAGATCGAAAATATCAGGAATACCATCACCATCCGTGTCCGTTGGATTTGTGGTCGGATCACCATCACCATCTTCATCTAAATCCTCAACTAAATCAGGGATGCCATCATTGTCATCATCTAAATCAATTACATCAGGAATACCATCACCATCATTATCAACCTCTCTAAAATCTAAGTTTCCAATACCAGGAGAATCTGCATCAGCAAGAACACCATCTGTTAAAGGATCAACCGTTCCGTTACCTGCATTTGTGAAAGATGTACCCGGATCCAATACAACCGTATCAAAAGCATCATCTAAGCCATCATTATCCGCATCCGTTCCGCTTGGAACTGTATCTGCACTGCCATCACCGTCAAGATCCCAACCCTCTATACTGTCTGGTTCACCATCATTATCCGAATCAAGATCGACATAATCTGGAGCGCCGTCACCGTCATGATCGTAATCACCAATCGGTGTTCCGCCGGCATCAATATCATAAGCATCATCTATTCCGTCACCATCACTATCCGTTCCTGTTGGCGGCGTATAACCCTCCGTAGATTGCCCTTCGATATTATCTACAATCCCATCACCATCTGCATCAATATCCAAGAAATCTGGTCCACCTGTGCCATCTGTATTTGGAACATCTAACGCTGTACCGCCATCACCAACTCCCGGAATTGTATTATCATCCGTATCGACCACATCCGCGTAGCCATCTCCATCAACATCTGTAAAATCATCTATTTGACCGTTTCCATCCGCATCTTCACCACCTGCCTCAACAAGATCCAAAATACCATCATTGTCTGAATCAAGATCCAAGTAGTTTGGAATACCATCCAAATCAGCATCTCCATTTGGCAAACTTGTTCCTCCATCTCCAGGACCTGGAATTGTATTATCATCTGTATCTACCGAATCTGCAAAACCGTCACCGTCTAAATCTGTGTATCCATCCAATACACCGTCGCCGTCTGCATCTGATCCGCCGTTTTCAATCACATCTGGAATACCGTCATTATCCGAATCTAAATCCAATCGATCAGCTACCCCATCTCCATCTGAATCTGGATTATCCAATGGCGTACCGCCTTCAGTTGGATCTGCAACATCACTAAATCCGTCGCCGTCTGCATCCACATAACCATCCAAAATTCCATCTCCGTCAAGATCCGTTCCGCCCGCTTCAATTACATCTGGTGTGCCGTCATTATCAGCATCTAAATCATGCGCATCAACGACACCATCCCCATCCGAATCTGGATTTTCTAGTGGATCAAGCGCGGTAGCATCATCCAAACCGTCGCCATCTAAATCTTCAAAACCATCTATGATTCCGTCACCATCTACATCCGTTCCGCCCGCTTCAATCACATCTGGAATTCCGTCATTATCTGAGTCTAAATCTAATCTGTCTAAAATACCATCCCCATCTGTGTCTGCATCTCCCTCTTCTAAATCAGGAATACCGTCATTATCGTCATCTAGATCTTCTTCATCACAAATACCATCTCCATCTGAATCAGGATCCAAAAACACGTTAACCTCATCAAAACTAGGCGGACATGCCCCATTCGTAATTGTCCAACGGAATGTGTTGATTCCGACTGTCAATCCTGTTACACCCGAATTAAAAGCGGTAGGCGTTGTAACCGTTGCACCACCTGTTATCACGGTCCAAATACCCGTACCTAGCGCAGGGTCGTTTCCATCTAATATTGCAGACGTCGTTAAACACAATGTTTGATCCGTTCCTGCAGACGCAGCACTTGGAATGTCAGAAACATTAATCGTAATCTCATCACTACTTGAAGGGCAATCTTCGCCATTCGTAATTGTCCAAGTAAAAGTATTAACCCCAACTGTTAAACCCGTTACGCCAGAATTAAAAGCTGTAGGTGTTGTAACAGTTGCCCCACCCGCTGTAACAGTCCAAACACCAGATCCAATCAATGGATTATTTCCGGCTAACGTAGCGGTACCTGGATCTAAACATACCGCTTGATCGTCACCTGCAATCGAAGTTGTTGGTGCGTCAAAAAAAGTTGTTACAGTTATAACTATAGTATCTACACAGCCTTCAAATGCTTCACGAATTGCGTAATACACGCCAGGGCCAGATGCCTCTGTAACCGGTAAAAAAGCGTCATCATAAAATTCATATCCGGCCGCTTCGTAAGGAAAATCTGCAAAAATCACGCCTTCACAATAATCGGCTACTGATGTATCTGCAGGAAGCGGACAATCGCTAATATCAATGACAATACTCGTTGTGCCAACTATAGCGCATCCATTTTCATCAAAAATACCAGGATCACTTTCATTACTTAATTCATTACCTGAAACAGCCCCTGTGCCAAAAATATAGGCCTGATTTTCCACTATATTGTCACAAGAAAGATAAACACAATCAGTGCTCGCTACTGCTCGAAAAGTAAAAACAGTACTGTCTACGCCTGTTGGACTATTTGGAACAACTCCGCCTATAAATGCAGTAGCACCCACACCGATATTGACGCGGATTACGCCCGTTGCAGAAATATAAGTCGCTACATCATCTCCAGATGCATCCGTCTTAGAACCCAAACCAGGACCGTAAATAACTTCAATCGATTCTGGAACATACTCTATGTTGTCTGCTAAAGTGTCAAGAATGTAACTATTAATGGCGGGGTCAGAACCAATATTCATTCCGGTTACAGTATATTCTAGTGTATCTCCGGGCGCGAGAACACCCCCATTAATATCTTCTACCCGAACACCGGCGCGGATATCTGGTTCATACACATCAATTGCCAATGTTATCATCTGAACCTGCACCGTTTCATTACTCGTTGTTACCTTAATATCTGCAGAAGTTTGAGAATTTCCGATATAGGCAAAACCCGAATTATCTGGCGTGAAAATATCTGCATCAATACTAATATTATTATGAATTAAAGGGTCCTGAGAAGTGCTAACTACCCCTGATTTAGTTTGCGAAAAATTAAAGATATCATCCACAGGATTAAGGCCATCCGAAACAGGAACATAACCTGAACCGCCGTTGAATAGTAGTGAATCACCCGTAAAACCACGATCACCATCATAGCCAAACACACCCACATCAAACGTTACTGGTCCAGAAGGCGGCGTTAAAAAGCCGCTTATACCAACCTCCACATTAGTGCCTACATTATTAACATTGACTAAGCCGTCGAAAACATTTAGATTACGCATAGGCAGCAAATCATTCTCATACACCACGACAATATTCCAACCTCCCCAGCGATTATTCCCACCTAGACGACTGTATACATTTGCAACAGTATAAAGAGATTGAATAGGATTGCCCTGAACCAATTCCGTTATGTCCGCAAAGCAATAATAAACACGATTACCAAGACCTTCATCAGCACCAGCATCAATTATTGTATCTGCACTAATATCGGTGTAAGAAAGACCGTTAATACCAATTTTAATATCTCCCCTATTGCCAAAACCCGGATCATCATTATCAGAACGACCGCCCCAATAAATTGCAGCATAAGCAATTCGACTACAAAGCGGCAAATCTAAACTATCAGCGCTCGAACTAAAAGTAGAAGGGTCACTATCAATATCTATATATTCAGCATTGTGGTCATTATTTTGACTCCATGAATCAAATGCCGGTGGCAATTCGGCTGCCAAGTCAACACAGTTAGCTCCGCCACCGCCAGTACCATCACATTGCAGACTCGCATTGGACACAAATTCAATGCTTCCTTTAGCTGAGGTTGTATACCTCAAGGAGAAAGGCACGACTGTTTGTCCAAAATTGGTAATTGAACAAAGCAAGGCGAGCAGAAAGAGTAACTGTTTTCTCATAATGGTCTGATAATTTGAAACAAAAAGTGCCAAAATTATAAAATTATCTATTTTAAATATTGAAAAATCGGTGAGAGGTGATAAATGTCAGATGAACAACACCACAAACAGAGATGAAACCATTTTTTATATCGCTCAACCACTTATTTTCTGCGACGAAGATAATCATTCAGCATTAATAATCCAGCTTCATGACTAATAAAACATTCCAACTATGGCCGCAGTCATAAGACTTGCAATAGTGCCACCGAGCAGCGCTTTCATCCCCAACGACGACAATAGCCCTTTCCGGCTAGGAACAAGAGACCCTATGCCTCCAATTTGGATACCAATTGAAGCGAAGTTAGCAAAACCACATAACATGTAAGTACTAATTATAACAGACTTTTCGGAGATGATACCTGCCTTATTCATTTCGCCCAAACTTGGGTAAGCAATGAATTCGTTTAAGACAGTTTTTTGTCCTAATAATTCGCCAACACTTACAATATCAGCACCATCTACCCCAATCAGCCAAACAATTGGCGCGCCGATATACCCCAGAATAAATTGGAAAGAAAGTCCGTCTTTATAAGGTGTATTTGAAGCGATTATTTCATTTAACCCCGTTCCTTCACCGATCCATCCTAAGATACCATTTCCAAGCGCCATTAAAGCAATAAAAACGAGTAGCATTGCCCCAACATTAACAGCCAAACGCAATCCATCAGAGGTACCGTTTGAAATAGCTTCCAATATATTCGTTCCTATCTTTTGTTTATCAATTGTTAGATCCTCTTTTATTTCTTCCGTTTCGGGCACTAAAATTTTAGAAGCAACGATTGCTGCAGGCGCCGAAATAATTGATGCCGTCAGTAGATGTTTAGCAAAGAATGCTTGTTGAACAGGATCATCACCTCCCAAAAAGTTAACATACGCCGCAAGCACTCCACCAGCAATAGTTGCCATTCCGCCCGTCATTAAACACATCATTTCGGATTTTGTCATACCCAATAAATAAGGCTTAACAAGCAAAGGCGATTCCGTTTGACCCAAAAAAACATTTCCAGCAGCAGCAAGACTTTCAGCTCCTGATAAACGCATAAATTTTTTCATTACCCATGCAAACACATAGACAACTTTTTGAAGAATGCCAAGGTAATAAAGCGCACTCATTAAAGCAGAAAAGAAAATAATCGTTGGTAAAACCTTAATAGCAAATGTTATAAGTGGGGCTTGAACAACGCCTAAACCCATTTGACCGAATAAAAAATCAACACCATCATCTGTATAAGAAATGAGTTGTACAAAATTGGCACTTATACTGTTAAATCCTTGCTCAATGAAGGGTACCTTAAGCACCAAAACAGCGATTACCAATTGCAACAATGTTCCTTTGATGACTAATCCCCAATCAATTCGTTTTTTATTTCCTGAAAAAAGAAAGGTAATCACAAGAAGACTCATAATTCCGATTATTCCACGAAATATAGACATAAAAGAAATCGATTTTTCAACTACTTTTATTCTATTAAAAGCCAGTGATTCACCTTCAACCGTGAAGGCGAGTTGTTCGGCATCAAGAACCTTAATAATTATTGTTTTTTCAGACGAAACGGGTTCCATCACACCATTTTCTTGCTGCGAAATCAATTCATTATTCGCATAAAAACTGCCAGATGTTACTCCAGTATATTGATCTTCTATAACGATCGAATCAACGACAGAAATCCTCGGTTGCACATAGGAGATCCTTAACGTGTCATTACTTTTGGACCAATTACCAGTTAAGGTATCCGCTAACCAATTGTAGGCATAAAAATCGCGAGATGCGTTAGAATTTGAGAACACAAATTTTCTGGGACTGACATTAGTTGGATTAACATCCATTTCGACCCATGTTCCGACTATAGAATTATCTTTCTTTTCTTCTCCACAGCCTGCAAGAATCAGGGTGAAAAAAGTTAAAATCCATATGAATTTAGCGGAATACAGTTTAAGAGCGTTTATTTAATTCATCCCGAATTTCGGAAGCCCTCTCGTAGTCTTCCATATCAATTGCCTCTTGCAAAAGCTGCTCAAGTTCTTCGATAGAAACAGCCGACAGTCCCTGCTTTTCCTCTTTGTCCGTTCCTTCAATCGCTGTAGACTCCGCTTCAATTTCATCCTCTAGTTGAATCCCTGCAGAACTCAAGATATGTTCAAAAGTATAAACTGGACAATTCGCCCTTATACCAATTGCAATTGCATCACTGGTGCGGGCGTCAATATCAATCAAATGTCCTTTTTGATCACAGACAATTTTTGCGTAAAAAACACCCTCAACAAGGTTATAGATTAGCACCTCTTTAATTTTGACATCAACCGCCTCAACAAACGTTTTAAATAGGTCATGCGTCAACGGTCGAGAGGGTTTCATTTTCTCCAATTCAATTGCTATGGATTGCGCTTCAAAACCACCAATAATAATCGGCAATCTCCTCGACCCTTGCTTTTCAGCCAATACCAGCGCGTACGCACCCGATTGCGTTTGGCTATATGATAAACCAATAATTTTTAGCTCAATTTTTTCCATAAAACTAGAAAAGGGAATCTTTAGAAAAGACTCCCCTTGTTTGGTTCTTAATTTTGTGCTTTTAACTTGTTGATTTCAGCAGTTAATTTTGGAAGGACTTCAAATGCATCCCCAATAACACCATAATCGGCTGCTTTAAAGAAAGGAGCTTCAGGATCAGTATTGATCACAACAATAACCTTACTTCCATTAACACCTGCTAAATGCTGAATAGCACCCGAAATACCTGCGGCGATATATAAATTTGGTCGAATTGCAACACCCGTTTGTCCAACATGTTCGTGATGCGGTCTCCATCCAATATCCGCAACCGGACGTGAACAAGCCGTAGCTGCACCTAAAGATTTCGCTAGATCTTCAACAATACCCCAATTTTCTGGTCCTTTCAACCCTCTTCCAGCCGAAACAACGAGTTCTGCTTCAGGCAATAATACATCACCTTCTTGCTTTTTAATTTCTTTCACAGTATAGGACACTTCGCCCAAATCTGCTGAAAACTCTTCAACAACAGCATTTCCTTCACCCGGTTTAACACCAACAGCATTCGGTGTTAAAGCAATCACCTTAATCGCTGTCTTTACGTTAACCTTACCGACGGCTTTACCTGAAAAGACATTTACAGGCACCGATCCGTCTGATTGAGGTAGAGCGATAGCTCCAGAAACCAATCCAGCCTTCAAAGATGCCGAAACACGGGGTGCCACGGCTTTACCTGTTAAGTCTTGCGAGAAAACAATTGTAGTCGCATTTACCGAACTAGCAGCGGCTTTTACTAACCTTGAAACTTGCGCGGCATCTGTTGACGTTAAAGCTCTATTTACGAGAATCTTTTGCGCCCCTACACCTCCAAGTTTTGCCAATTCCCCATCACTGATCGAACCATTTGTTACAACAGTTGTTTCCCCGATCATACTTCCGTATTGCACGGCCTCCATTGCGCTTTTTGTAACCTTCCCACTTAGGGTATCTATATATACTAATACTGACATGATCTTTCCTTTAAATAACTTTTGCTTCGTTGTGCAATAAACTAACTAATTCAGCCATATTATCGGCATCCACATATTTACACGCCGATTTAGCTGCTGGCAATTCATACGACTCAAATACAACCAAATGATCACATGCCGCAGCTGGAATAACTTCAAGTGGTTTTGTTCTTGCCGCCATAATTCCACGCATATTAGGAATACGTTGCTCTGCCATTCCTTTAGCGGCACTAACCACAAATGGAGTAGACAACTCGACAACCTCATCTCCACCAACCATTTCTTTAGAAATAGTAGCTGTATTGCCATTCATCTCAAGACTAGTTGCTAAACTAACAAAAGGTTGATCCAACAGTTCAGCAATCATTCCACCAACTTGTGAACCATTATAATTAATGGTCTCCTTACCAGTAAAAACAATATCAAAACCGTTTACTTTTGCATATTCAGCAATTTGAAAAGCTGTAAAATAAGCATCTCCTGCAGCTGCGTCAATACGCACAGCATTATCAGCACCAATAGCCAATGCCTTTCGAATAATCGCATCATCATTCGCTGTACCCACAGTAATTGTAGTTACAGATCCACCATTTTGTTCCTTCAACTCCAACGCTCTCACCAACGCATACCATTCGTCATAGGGATTCACGATATATTGTACACCCGCCTCATTAAACTCGGTATAGTTATTCGTGAAATCAATTTTACTGGTCGTATCAGGAGATTTGCTAATACAAACTAATAACTTCATATTTTATATTATTTCAATGTTTAATTTAAGTATGCCAAATTTACCAAAATTTTAAGAATGATCGTCAACGCTGAATTAATTTAGAGCAGTATACCTCTTCAGCGTTATCTAATTCTCGATAAAACGAGTAATTTCCTCTGAATTTGGTGACACCCCACTTCGGTAACGAGTGGCCAATTTACCGTCAGTTGTAATTAAAAATTTTTCAAAATTCCATTTAATGTCACCTGTAAATTCAGAATTTTCTTGAGCGCACAACCATTTAAACAAGGGGTGAATATCGGGTCCATTCACAGAAACTTTTTCTGCCATTAAGAAAGTAACACCATAATTCAGCGTACAAAAAGCAGCAATTTCGCTATTCTCACCCGGCTCTTGTGCGCCGTAATTATTAGCGGGGAACCCAATGATTACAAGTTTATCTTGATATTTTTCATGCACCGCCTGGAGCGCTTCATATTGAGGCGTATAACCACATTCTGAAGCTGTGTTTACAAGTAAGATTTTCTTGCCTTTAAATTCACTAAAAGAGTGTTGAACACCATCTATAGAATTGAATTGAAAATCATAAATTGAATTTTGCGCGAGAATTGAATTTGTCATAATTAAAGCTAATAATAAGTAACTAATTTGTTTACACATGATTTTTGTTTTTAAATGTACTAAGTACAACGCATGAAATTAAGAAAGGATCTATTTTTACAAAGTTAATTTATTAGTTTTGATTATAAATGCGAAAGAACCTGTATCGTTCAACAATGATAAAAGCGAACTAAGACTATGTCAGATTTAAAATCATTATTTTTACTTGACCCAAAAATCACCTTTTTAAACCATGGTTCATTTGGAGCATGTCCTAAACCCATTTTTGAGGATTATCAACGTTGGCAATTATTACTTGAGCGCGAGCCGATTCAATTCATTACCAACACAGGCATTCAGTATTTGAATGATTCGAAAAAAGCGTTGGCTACTTATATCAACTGTAATGCCGAAGATTTGATTTACATGCCAAACCCAACTACAGCCCTAAATACAGTGATCAAAAGTTTAGATTTAAAAGCGGGTGATGAAATTTTGACAACCAACCAAGAGTATGGTGCGTTGGATAGAACATGGAATTATTATTGTGAAAAAGTTGGGGCCAAATACATTCATCAACACATTCATTTACCCCTTACCTCAAAAGAGAACTTTTTAACTGAATTTTGGTCGGGATTGAGTGCTAAAACCAAGATCATATTCATTTCTCAAATAACAAGTCCTACAGCCCTTATCTTTCCGGTTCAAGAGATTTGTGATAGAGCAAAAGAACTAGGCATTATGACCATTATTGATGGTGCACATACACCAGCACATATTCCTTTAGACCTAAAAAAATTAGATCCAGACGTTTTTACTGGAGCACTCCATAAATGGTTATTAACACCAAAGGGAAATGCCTTTTTATATGTTAAAAAAACATGGCAAGAACGAATCGATCCACTGATTATATCGTGGGGTTATCACGCCGAATTCCCGAGTGAATCCCAATTTCAAGATTACCATCAATTTAACGGAACGCGAGATTTTTCTGCTTATTTGACAACACCAGCCGCGCTTAAATTTTTAAGCGATAATGATTGGGAAAGCCGCAAAAAAGAATGCCGATCACTCTTGAAGGAGTACTATCCAATAGTGGCAAACGAACTCGAAAGTTTTGTTTTATGTCCTTTGACGGATGAGTATTTAGGACAAATTTGTAGCATTCCCATCAATGCACCTGATCCAATCAAATTAAAACAAACACTTTACGAAAAGTATAAAATTGAGATCCCTGTGGTCACCTTTTCAGGAGAAACCTATTTACGAATTTCGTTTCAAGCCTACAATGGCGCGAAGGAAATCGAAACACTGATTAACGCTATTAGAGCAATAAAAAAAGAGACCTCACTGCTCCGTTAAGCGCAGCGGAAGTCTCCATTCCTTTATGCCGGATTAGGCCTGTTTATTTTCTTCCCAAATTTGGACTAAGTGTACCATTGTTTTGACCGCTTTTTGCATATCCTGCACACTCACATATTCATGTTTAGAGTGAATAGCCATCTCCCCTGTAAATAAATTTGGACAAGGCAGACCCATAAAGGACAAGCGAGATCCATCCGTTCCACCCCGAATAATAACCGGCTTGGGTTCAACGCCCGCTCTTTTCATTGCTTCGATTGCATAATCGGTCACAAAAGGAACGGTTTGAAGAACTTCTTTCATATTCCGGTATTGTTCTTTTACTTCAAAAGAAGCGCTTACCCCAGCGTATTTAGCAATGACTGTATCCAAAATTCCTTTCAATCGGTCTTCATATTCTTTCAGTTTAGCCGTCTGATGATCGCGTATAATAAATTTAACCGTCGTTTTTTCCATTATTCCGTTCATTGCGGTTGGGTGAACAAATCCTTCGCGACCTTCTGTCGTTTCAGGAGACCATGAATCATTCGGCAGTTGATCAAGAAAATCAGCTGCAACTTTTAACGCATTCACCAATTTGTTTTTTGCATAACCGGGGTGAGCACTTACACCGTGAATCACAATTTCTACCGCATCCGCCGAAAAACTCTCATCCTCAATTGATCCAAGCGTACCCCCATCAAGCGTGTACCCATAATCAGCATTCAAACGGTCCATATCTATATGGTCCACGCCTCGACCTACTTCTTCGTCTGGCGTGAATAAAATTCTAATTTTACCGTGCTTAATAGTTGAATTATTGATCATAAAATGTGCGAAATCCATGATACAGGCCACACCCGCTTTATCATCAGCTCCGAGTAATGTTAACCCACTCGCAGTAATTAAATCATCACCTATTTTTTCTTTCAAATACGGATGTCGATCTGTTGTTATCACTTGTGTTTTATCATCTGGTAAGGTAATCGGAGCTCCAGAATAATTTTTGTGAAGGATCGGTTTAACATTTTTTCCACTACAATCTGGGGCAGTATCCATATGAGAACAAAAACAAACTGTTGGAACATTTTCTGCTCCAACACTTGCCGGAATTGTTGCATAAACATAACCCCATTCATCCATCTCGGCATCTTCTACACCCATTTCTAATAATTCTTTTACTAGGACCTTTCCTAAATCCTTTTGTTTTAAAGTAGAAGGAAAACTTGTTGAATTAGGATCAGCTTCAGTATCAATCTGAACGTACTCCATAAAGCGATTTGCGACGGTATACTTATAATCATCAATCTTCATTTATATAGATATTAGTTGAATTAAAACATTGCTTATCATCTATTTACAAGACTACATTTTAAACTCAAGAGGTTTTAAAATTTAACCTTAATCCGCTGTTGGAATCGAGGTCTCTTGCTACAAATTTACAAAATGTTTCGAGGCAAAAACGAATTCATTAATCTATGCAAAGGTGAAACTTATCATAAATATTGATGGAATGGTCTGATATCCTAAATAAATTTCGCCGACGGGCTTGATTTCTAGGAGATAATTTACTTATCTTTACTCCCTATGCATCAACAATTCAACTATGCGCTTTAATAAGCTCTTTTTAATTGTCAGTTCAATTTTTTCGGTTTCGTGCTTTGCGCAACCGAGCAATGATGCGTGTGATAATGCCATTCGATTGTGTCCATTGATTACCACTTCTGGAACAACGACTGACGCCACAGCTGAAGGAACAGATTTTGGATTTTGCTATGTTCCTGAAAATACTACTTGGTTTGTATTCACAACGAATGCAATGGGAGGTAGTGCGACTGTTTCTTTTACCAATTTGGTATTCAATCCTGATCCGACACTCGGCCAAAATTTACAGGCATTTTTTTTTAAGACGGCAGGTGATTGCGGTGTAACTCCTTTCACACCGCTTTCAAATTGCGGTAATAATTCAACAGATTTTGACTTGACAGAATTAATTGTTTTAGACCCAAATACGACGTATTACGTTCAAGTGAGCGGAACAAGTGTTGGCGCAATAAACCCTTCAGAATGTACGTTTGACCTGACTATTTCAGGATCAGCAGTTGAAAACCCTGACCCAACCGTTTCCATAGCAATGACAACAACCACTATTTGTCAAGGCGTTGACGAAGAAATTACAGTGGATATTATAGATTGCGACGATATCACAAATTACGAATGGACCTATAATGGCACGATCATTTATTCGGGCCCCACCAATGATTTTTCTACCGCTAATTTAACAGAAGATGGGACCTTAAATTTGACCATTTCTTGCGGTTCATTTTGCGAAAAAACAGCGAGTTCAAACGATATCATTTTAACCGTCATACCTGTTTCCGCCGAAGCGGGTGATGATCATTTTATTGAGGTTGGCCAACAAACAACACTCGTTGGTTCAGGAATTGGTTCCCCGACTTGGTCACCGAGTACGTCTCTGTCAAATACAGATGAGTTGATCACAATTTCTTCACCAGATAATACGACAACTTACTTTCTCACCATGGAAAATATGGGTTGTTTTGCAACAGACACTGTCACCGTATTTGTCGGTGAAGTCCTAATCATATACAGTGCTTTCTCTCCCAATGGAGATAATGTTAATGATCGTTGGCATATTATTAACAGTGAAAAATTTCCAAATATGGAAGTGAACATTTACGATCGTTCTGGTCAGCGCGTTTTTAGTGCTGTCAATTATACAACAGAAGATCAATGGTGGGACGGAACATTTAAAGGAAAAGACCTCCCAACCTCCGCTTATTATTATGTACTTCGTCTAAATGATGAAGCGGGGACAGAATATAAAGGGTATGTAACTATAATTCGATAGCGTATGACAAAGATTTACAGCCTCATCTATACTTTGACTTTCTTCAACGCATTCACTTTCGGTCAACAAACAGAACATTATACACAATACCAATTCAACCAATTCAATTTTAATCCTGCTGTTGCGGGAACTAAATCATGTATTGATATACGCACAGGATACCGCTATCAATGGTTGGGAATTGACGGATCTCCACAAACAGGTTTTGTAAATGCACACGGTCCTTTGCGTTTTAACAAGAGGAAGCGCTCTTATTTTGGGCCAAAAAGTGGAATTGGATTTTTGATCAACCGAGATCGTTTTGGACCTTTTTCTTTTTTACAAGCTCAATTGGCATACGCACTGCATCTTCCCATTAATAAAGATTGGACCTTCTCTGTGGGTGCAGCCCTAGGGATTAAACAAACAGGTTTTTCGGCATCAGACATCACAACCGAATTCACAGACCCCGCCATTACGAGCTCAGATCAATCTTTTCTAATTTTTCCAGACGCTCGCATTGGTTTTTGGTTGGCAGACAAACGAAATTACATTGGGTTTTCTATTGTGAATCTTATCGCTAATAAAATGCCACAAGTTGGTCCTGATTCGCGACTTCAACGGCATTTTTATTTAACGGCAGGCAAACAATTCAAGCTTGAAAATAAATGGGTTTTTGTTCCATCATTTTTCTTGCTCAAAACAGCAAAAACTCCAGTTGATTTTCATTTAAGCGCACTATTCAATCTAGACAACAAGCTTTCACTGGGTGTTGGAATCAGGAGAACAGACGCAATAACAGCGCAAATTAGGGTGAAACTATTTAACTTTATTTCCGTAGGCTATTCGTTCGACTTTGTAATATCGAAATTAAATAAAAACATGTGGTATTCTCATGAACTGACTGGCGGATTTAATTCGTGTTCGAACTATGGTAATTCGAGCACCACATCTTGTCCAACATTTGAATAAACAACTATTCATGAAGAATATACGTATATTAACAGATGTTAGACAAATCCTCCAAGAATGGTCTGCCAGGGCTTGCGAGGAATGAAAACAAACCAACTATGACAAACGGAATGCGTCAAACTTTTACATTTCTCCTTTTTGCACTCATCACATTTGGGTCTTCTTTTTCTTTTGGAGCAGATTATTACTGGATCAATGGTGGTGGAAATTGGAATGATGGAGGACACTGGTCGTTGAGTTCGGGTGGAGCACCTGTAGGAATGGCACCTACTGGCGCAGACAATGCAATATTTGACAATGCTTCACTTTCAGAAGATCTTTCGTTAATACATATCACTTCAAATTCGAGCATCAATAATCTCTCTATATCATCTTCTCAATTCGCCTCATTTCACGGTGGAAATGTCAATTTAACAATTGGTGGTAACTTAAGTATAGATTCAAAAGCAGGGTTTTACTTAGGTGGTCGACTCATCTTTAAAAATGAATCGGCAAGTGAAAAAACAATCAAAACGAACGGGATCGATTTTTTTACTGACATTAGTTTCGAACTTGGAAAATGGAAACTACTTGGTCATTTAAAAACGGGCAATAACTATACGATTAATTTCAATTCAGGTGAATTGAATTCGAATAGTTATACCTTACATGCTAACAAAATAGTCGCGATTCAAAATGACTATTCACTAAATTTTACAGGTTCACACATTTCAATACTTGAAAAATTTGATGTTCCTTTGGCTACCAACGTTGGAGGCCATGCGATCTATCACGTTTTAACACCTGAAACAAATATTATTCAATTACAAGAATTTACTAAGGATGGTGATCAAACACGTGACGCAACCGTCTTATGTAGTTCACCTCCTTTTCAACTAGACCTCTTCATCACATCAGATTATAATGGCCGTGACATCTCATGTTTCGACTCATGTGATGGAGAAATCACTGTCATTCCTTCCGGAACACCCGGTCCATTTTCATACCGTTACGGGCCTGACCCTGCACCATTTGGACCTTCGAATGTCTTTGCGGACCTTTGCGTAGGATCACACTCTATTACAGTCATGGATTCATCAAATGAATTAGCGCCCGGCCTATACGATAGATGCACTATTAGTGATGATATAACAGAGCCTCCTGTTCTTTCATTTGACCCTCCTGTAACAATCAATCCTTCTTGTCCAGATGTTTGTGATGGGCAAGCTTTTACTTTTCCAGCGGGAGGTACATCACCTTTAACCATTTTTTGGCCTGTAAGTGGAGAAACGACACCCAACCCCACCGCGCTTTGCGTTGGAGAAAATCCAGTGGTAATCACAGATGTGAACGGGTGTGTGATTTCAGATACGGTACTTATAGCATCTCCAACTCAAATATTAGCGAATCCTATTATTACACCTCCCACTTGTAATGGTGATTGTGATGCAAGTATCCTTGTTAATCCATCAGGTGGTAATGGAGGTCCTTTCACCTTTTTATGGACACCCGCTCCCGTTAGCGGAGCCACTTCAAACCCGGGGGATGGCTTTTGCTCTGGCCCAATTTCACTAACGCTAACAGATGTGGATGGATGCAGTATTGATACGGTTATCACAATTATTGACCCGCCAGTTTTATCTGTTTCTATAGATGGAATTATAGACGCTTCTTGTAATGGGGTGTGCGACGGTCAAGCGAATGCAGTTGTAATTGGCGGTGTCAGTCCATATAGCTTTGAATGGTTTGATAATGCGACAGGGCTTTCAACGGGAATAACGGACCAGCTTGCGACTGGATTGTGCGCAGGAACTTATTTTGTAACCGTTACAGATGCGTTAGGCTGTGTGACTTCGAGTATCGTGATCACCATTGATGAACCAAGCCCAATTGTTCTGTCAACAAATGTATATTCCGTATCATGTTTTGGAGTCTGTGATGGGGCCGCAGCAGTTGATGCTATTGGTGGAACACCTCCTTATACTTATAGTTGGACAACTTTTCCGGGTGGAATAGGAGTCGGAGCAACAGATTCCATTAGTGGTCTATGCCCTGGTGAATATCAAATTATTGTAACAGATGACAACGGCTGCCCAAGTCCTGCAGTCATTGTTGAAGTATTGGAACCAAGCGAAGTTACTGTCGCACTTACAGGAACCAATCCTACCTGTTATGACCTTTGTGATGGATCAGCAATTGCTGTGGCAAGCGGTGGAACACCGGCGTACACTTTTATTTGGTCACCCACTCCAGGAACAGGTGGTGCCACTGCCACACCTAGTGATATGTGCGCAGGTGACTATACCGTTAATGTAACAGACGCAAATGGATGTAACACCACTGCTAGCATCACTCTAAACGCTCCACCAGAATATGACATAGTAGCTGTTGTTTCCAATTTAGATTGTTTTGGAGATACAGATGGTGCGATTGATATCACTGTATTAGATGGAGGCAGTGGAATAGGGTATACTTACACATGGGTTCCTGCACCTCCATTTGGAGCGGGCACACCCAATGTTTCAGGATTAACTGCAGGAACATGGACTGTAACAATTTCAGATTCAGAGGCCTGTGATACAACACTTAGTTTTACGATTACCTCACCCCCTGAATTAATTCTTGACGCCTCTGTCATTTCAGATGTAAATTGCAACGGAGCATGCGACGGCTCAGCTGATGTAACCATTATCGGAGGAACACCTCCATATTCTATTTTATGGGACGATCCATTGGCACAAACCACTCCCGTTGCCTCAGGTTTATGTGCTGGAATTTATACTGTAACTGTAACAGATGCGAATGGTTGTATTGAGACAGCATCTATTACAATTGATGAACCGGCAGCCTTTGACTTAACCCTCAGCCAAACAGACCTTCTTTGTTTTGGTGATTGTAATGCAACAGCCACTGTGCTCGTAAATTCAGGTGGAGTAGCGCCCTATACAATTCTATGGGACGATCCATTAGCACAAACGACATTCACAGCCATTGCCTTATGTGCCGGAACATACAATGCCACTATTACAGACAACAATGGCTGCGACACCGTTGTCACTTTTACAGTCATTGAACCGACTGAATTAGTAATTGATGGAGCTGCAATTAACAGTGCTTGCTTTGGTGATTGCACGGGATCAGCTTTTTTTACAATATCGGGCGGAACCCTCCCATATTCATTTGAGTGGTACAATGCAGCGACAGATATTCCACTTGGGGTAGACAATGACTCTATTTTTGATTTATGTGCAGGAGATTATTATGCAATTGTAACAGACGGAAATGGATGTACGGTACAATCATTGGATCTGACAATTACTGAGTTACCAGAAATCGTTCCTAGTATATTATCCACAACAGACGCGACATGCGCCATTTGTGATGGTACAGCCGAAATTAGTGCGGTTGGAGGAACAGGGGTATTCACTTTTGATTGGGATCCAGATCCTCTAGCTGGAGATGGCACTTCTTCCGTGACAGGCCTTTGCTCAGGCGCCTATACCGTTACGATAACAGATGACGCTGGATGTACTGAAACATTGGTCGTAAGTATTGATGATATAGCCTTAGAAGTTCTTGACCTTGATTCCGTTGATGTAACCTGTTTCGGTTCATGCGACGGGGAAGCCTCTGCCACATTCGTTTCGCTAGACCCGCCCTATACATTAGAATGGTTTGACAATTTGACCGGAATTTCAACTGGAATTTTTGGGAGTCCAGCAACAGGTCTTTGTGGGGGGGAATATCTTGCTGTCTTAACAAATGCTTCTGGATGTGTGACAACCGAAGTCATCACTGTAAATGAACCGCCTGCTATACTGGGAACAATTACACCAGTTGACATATCGTGTAATGGACTATGTGACGGGTCAGCGTCAATCATAATTTCTGGTGGCGTTCCACCATACACTTATGATTGGGGGGTTCCATTGCCAGGAGGAGGCGAAGGAACGCCAACGGCAATCGGATTATGTGCAGGACCTTGGGAAGTGGTCGTAACTGACGCTGGTGGTTGTGTAATCACATTTCCAACAACAATAGATGAACCTTTAGAAATTAATATTGATGCCGAGTCCTCCTCAGATGTTTCCTGTTTTGGCGACACAGATGGTTCAGCAAGCGTAATTGTAAGTGGCGGAACAGGCCCTTACACTTATGAATGGATTGATTGTAGCACTGGATTACCTATTGGTCAAACTGGCCCATTAGCAACCGGTTTAGGAAGTGGATCTTACCAATGTGTCATAACGGACGCAAATGGTTGTTCGACTACAAGTAATTGCCTAGCTGTTGATGAAGCTCCTGAAATTACAGCGATCATTACAAGTGAGAACGTAAGTTGTTTTGGCGAATGTGACGGTTTAATTTTCGCCGTACCATCAGGGGGTGCAGCCCCTTATTTTTACCAATGGTTAGATGAATTTGGTGTTGCTATTCCTGGTCAAACGAATGATTCAATCGAAAACATTTGTTCAGGAACCTATAACCTTAGAATAACAGATCTAAATGGTTGTGTCCAATTGTTTGGACCTATTGATATGACTTCTCCTGCTTCACCATGGGTCGTGGTTACAAGTCAAACGAACATTTCCTGTGCAGGAGATTGTGACGGAACGGCTACCGTAGTTGTATTAGATGGTAATAATCCGCCTTACACTTACTCTTGGGATGATCCATTTAGTCAAGTTACGCCAACCGCCTCCTTTCTTTGTGAAGGCACCTGGTCGATAACCATCTCGGATGCAGGCGTTTGTGATACAACTATTTCATTTAATATAGTTGACAATGATCCTATTTTTGCTAACGTTACCGACATAACGAATGTGATTTGTTTTGGTGAATGTACGGGAGAAATAACCGTCAACCCAACTGGAGGCACTGCTCCTTACACCTTAAACTGGTCAGATGGGCAAACAGGAACAACTGCCACTGACCTATGTGTTGGACCTATTACATTGTCTATAACAGACGGTGTTGGTTGTACAATTGATACGACTATTATTTTGACAGAATCCACAGAAATCACATTACTGTCCAGTTTTTCTAACAATACAAGTTGTGGTGTTTGTAATGGAAGTGCAACCGTTAACGTAACAGGAGGCGCCGGACCATATAGCTATGATTGGTCGCCAGACCCACTTGCAGGCGAAGGAACGAATAATGCAACAGGACTTTGTGCAGGAATAGTAAACGTAATTATTACAGATGCTAACGGGTGCTCGATTGTTGAAGTATTTGCTATCTCTGATGTCACTGGAGAAGATGTCACAACGACATCAACTGATGCAAGTTGTTTTGGCGTTTGTGATGGAACAGCTGAAGCGATCTATACCTGCGTTGACGGCCCATGTTCACAAGAATGGTTTGACGCTGGAACAGGAGTTTCGACAGGGGTTACAACGCCAACAATCACTGATTTATGTGCGGGAGAATATTTTGTCGTTGTTACAAATGCAGACGGATGCGTTACGATAGAAAGCGTGATTATTGACAGTCCTTCTGAAATAATCCCAAATGAGATTATCGTCGATATTAGCTGTACTGGTGAATCAGATGGATCGATTACTTTATTTCCTACAGGAGGATCCGGTGGAGGATACACCTACTCATGGTCACCCATTCCACCAAACGGTGATGGCACGAACGAAGCCTTAGACCTTGGACCTGGAATTTGGGAAATAACGATTACTGATGGAGACGGCTGCAACACGACAGCGGCTTACAACTTTGCTGATCCAATTCCAATTACACTTGTCGCAGATCCAACCAATGTTAGCTGTAATGGATATTGCAATGGAACAATCTTAGTAACCGCCAGCGGTGGTGGAGGTGGATTTACTTTCCAATGGTTTATGGGAGGCGTGCTAATGCCAGGTGAAACCTCAGCCCTTTTAGCTGCTATTTGCACAGGTAATTATAATGTTGAAGTAACAGACGCAAATGGGTGCACTGTCAGTCTACCTGCAGATGTTACTATTAGCGAACCCATAGCGATTACGGCCCTCATGACCAGCACAACAGTTTCTTGTAATGGAGCATGTGATGGAACAGCCACATTAACAATAGGAGGAGGAGCACCGCCTTACATAGTAAATTGGTATAACACACTAACAGGCGCATTAATCGGTATAAGTGATCCAATAGCGACAGGACTATGTCCAGGAAGCTACTACGCAGTAATTTCAGACAATAATGGTTGTAGTATAACCACTTCACCAGTTGTCATAACAGAACCTCTTCCTATCAGTTTCACTCTAAGTACAACTGATGCCGGATGTTTTGGTTTTTGTGATGGTACAGGTATACTCGTTGTAACAGGCGGCACACCAATATACAACTATACTTGGTTAACCGTACTTGGTGATCCGATTGTTGGCGGAACTGGATCTTCAGTCACTGATTTATGCGAAGGATTCTATACGGTTGAAGCAGTAGATGCCAATGGATGTTCTACAGGCGAAATTCCGGTAGTGATCAATGGTAACGACGAAATCATTGGAAGCATGTTCTCAAATGATGCCAATTGTGGCGTTGCAAATGGAAATGCAACTGTATTTGCTAGTGGTGGAGTAGCCCCTTATACATACCAATGGTTTGATGTAGCAATGACAGTCATTCCCGGTGAAACAGGTTCAATCTTATTAGATGTCTTTTCTGGTATCTATTTCGTAACCGTGACAGACGCACTTGGTTGTAGCCAAACATTTATGACCTCCATCAGTGATAGTGATGGCCCAATTATCGCTTTTGATGCAGTTGTTAACCCTACCTGTTTTGAATCTTGTGATGGAAGCATTTCAATAACAGCGAGCGGAGACAATCCTCCTTTCACATATATTTGGAATCCAGGTGGAATTATTGCTGAAGATCCTACAAGTTTATGTGCGGATGATTATCTTATTGAAGTTACAGATGCCTTAGGATGTAAATCATACGCCGACACCACACTAATCAATCCAACAGAAATAATTGCTACGGCGACTGTTATTCCAACAGATTGTGGATTGTGTAATGGTGGACTAGATATCAGTATTTCTGGAGGCTCTGGTGTGTACACTGTCCTTTGGAATACCGGCTCGATAAGCACAACATTGACTGACTTATGTTCAGGTGTATACGAAGTTGAAATCACTGATGACTTGGGTTGTAGCTCCCTGCAAACCTTTACTATAGCCAATAGTGAAGGTCTTACAGCCAGTCCGATTGTAAATGCCATAACCTGTGCTGAGTCTTGTGATGGTGAGATTATCATTGCTGCAACAGGAGGAACACCTCCATACGCTTATTTTTGGCTGCATGATGGCTCTACCTCTGCTTCTTTAACGGGACTCTGTGCTGGCGATTATTTTGTGGAGATATCTGATGCTGCAGGATGTATTACAACTATACCCGTCGAATTACTAGACCCCAACTCAATCGACGCAGAACCTACCATCATTAATCCTACTTGTGGAATGAGTAATGGTACAATCACTGTTATGACAAGTGGTGGAATCCTACCTCACACGTATTTATGGGGTACAGGTGAAACAGTTCCAAGCCTAACCGGGTTAAGCGCGGGTATTTATACCTTAACCGTAACAGATGCTAACGGATGTAGTTTAGATTTTGCCTACACTATCAGCAATGTAACTGCTCCAATTATTGAATTAGATGCGACATATGTAGATTGTTTTGGAAATTGCAATGGTACGATTGATACAATTAGCGTCACAGGTGGAACGCCTGGATACACCTATAATTGGTACAATGATTTTGGTGGGGCACTTGGTGTAACAAATCCTTTGATTACAGACCTTTGTGCTGGGGATTATATTTTGGAAGTAACGGATGCTGCAGGATGTATTTCTTTCCGTTCCGCTACGATATCGCAACCAGACTCAATAATTCTAAATCCTCTCTTCGTAACAAGCACATTATGCGCTGGTGATTGTAACGGTTTACTAATTGCAAATCCAATTGGGGGAACACTTCCTTTTGTATTTAGTTGGGATGATTTAAGCGGACAAACAACCGCTGCAGCCACTGACCTATGTGCTGGAATTTATACAGTTACGATAACGGATTTTAGTGGCTGTCAAACTACACAAACAGGTGAAATAACGGAACCTCCAATGCTCAGTGTTGTAATCGATAGTATTGTTGACGCTACTTGCCAAGATTCGAATGATGGAGCGATTTATATTACAATAACCGGAGGAACACCAGATTATACGATAATGTATGTGTCAGAAAATCTTCTTGACACTTTATTTATAGAGGATCCAACCGATCTAATGCCAATGGATTATTACCTCATCATTACGGACGAAAACGGGTGCGAATATGTTGACACACTAACGGTAGACACTTTAATTTCCATCACTGCAGATGCTGGAAACGATTCAGTAGTTTGCTTAAATAACGAGCTCATTTTGCTTGGCACATCTAACTTACTTGATGGCGTTATTTATACATGGTATGATTCATTGGGTAATGTTCTTTCTGATTCCTCCTCTGTTTTGATCATTGGTGACACCCCGGGTGTTGCTTACTTTATACTCGAAGCAAACTATAACGGATGTGCTGATTTAGATACGATCTTCGTCACCGTTGCTTCAGAGGTGTTTGTAGATGCTGGCCCTGATATAGATTTATATTCGAATCAATCTGGTACAATTGGCGGCAGTCCAACCACAGATCCGACAAATGACTTCAGCTGGTCACCACCCATCTATTTGAACGGAACAGATTTAACGAATCCAACAGTCATTGATCCACAAGTTTCAACCTGGTATTATGTCATTGCAACAGATACAAACGGCTGTACAAATATCGACTCAATGTTCGTAACAGTCCTTCCTGATATTGTTATCCCAGATGGAATAAGTCCAGGAAGTGATGGTAAAAATGACACGTGGATTCTTGACTTTATAGCACAATACCCAGGTGTTTCAATTAAAATAAACGTGTATAATAGATGGGGCGATTTACTTTTTGAAGCAAATGAAACATATAATGACGATTGGGGTGGAACTACAGTAGACGGTAAAAGATTGCCCGCCGGCACCTACTATTATGTGATCGATATTGACCATGAGGATTTCCCTGAACCGTTTACAGGACCAATAACTATAATGTGGTAGACAAATGATGACACACATGAAAAATATTATTTTGGGCGGGTTCTTGTTATTTAACGGTTCCCTATTTGCCCAACAATTACCGCAATACTCACAGTACATGTTTAACCAATATTCATTTAACCCAGCCTATGCGGGAGTTAAAGAAAACTGGGAGTCCGTAACCAACAACCGTTATCAATGGCTTGGCATAACTGATGCACCTCGCACATTTACCCTATCCGCTTGTGGTCCATTGAAGAAAGAAAATTTAGCATTAGGAGGCTATCTTTATACAGATATCGTAGGGCCGACAAGGCGTGTAGGATTTCAAACATCCTTTTCATATCACGCCCGTTTAAGCGAAACAATCCGATTATCTTTTGGACTTTCACTTGGGTTCAACCAATGGATTTTGGATGCCGATAAAATTACTACCTACCATCCAGATGATTTTTACTTTTCCAACGGACTCCTAAAATCATTTGATCCAGATGGTAAATTCGGTTTATATCTGTATCATGACGATTGGTTTGTTGGAGCATCTATGGAGCAAATATTTCACGATAAACTTTCCTTCACTTCCACACAGGTGGGATCTGAAAGTTTTCTTGAGGATCATTATTATTTTTTAGCTGGATATACAGTTCACCTTGGAGATGATTGGGACATACAACCGAGCACCCTCTTAAAATTAGGTCTTCCCGCTCCCGCAAAATTAGACCTTAATATACGCGTAACCTATAAAGATATGATCTGGGCAGGTCTTGGTTTACGCACGCGAGATGCCATGACAATCATGACTGGATTCAAATACAAAGAGATGCTAGCGGTTGGCTATTCTTTTGATGTTACCACAACCGATTTAAAGAATTACAGTAGTGGAACACACGAAATTATGTTGGGTATAACCTTTGGAAACGTAAAAAACATCAAGTAACGTGTTATTTTTTGTGAATATTAGTTACATTCACTTGTTAACGTAAACCTACTATGATGAAATTCTTTCTCTACTTAATGGTATCCATTTTAGTGTGTTCGAACGCTTATGGACAAGACACTATCCATTTATTTACTCAAAATATCCGAGGTAAAGTCGTGGATTCTGAATCAAGGTATCCACTTGTAGGTGCTAAAATTAAATTGACAACAGACGCAGGAGATTTACTTGGAGGAGTATCAAATGATCAAGGTGCATTCGCCATTTACAATGTCCCTGTCGGAAAACAACTATTAGTCATTAGTTCTATTGGTTACGAAGGACGCGAACTACCCGTAATCGTTACCTCTGGTCGAGAACTCATCTTAACAATAGAATTAGAAGAGCAAGGGATCACAGGAGAAGAGGTTGTTGTTTCTTCAGAAAAAAAAGGTGAAATCATTAACGAAATGGCCACCGTTAGCGCCCAATCATTTTCCTTAGAAGAAACCAATAGATATGCAGGAAGTAGAGGAGATCCAGCGAGAATGATTGCCAATTATGCCGGCGCAACAGGAACTGATGACTCAAGAAACGATCTTGTTATCCGCGGGAATTCTCCTTTGGGCATTATTTACCGTATAGAGGGTGTATCTATACCTAATCCAAATCATTTTGCTGTTGCAGGTTCTACAGGCGGGCCAGTTTCAATTCTAAACAATAAATTTCTAGATAATTCCGATTTCTTTATGAGTGCATTTCCTGCAGAATATGGAAATAGCACCTCGGGCGTATTCGATTTGCGCGTGCGAAGTGGTAACGATTTGAACCACGAATTCACTGGACAATTTGGCTTTCTAGGAACAGAGCTCCTTTTCGAAGGTCCATTATCAAAAAAATCAAAAGCAAGTTATCTCATCCTTGGCCGATACTCCACGCTTACGTTAATGGATAGAATTGGCATCAAATATGGCACAGATGCTGTTCCAGTATATGGAGACGGTGCATTCAAATTTAATTTCCCATTAAATAAAGGTGGACAATTATCCCTATGGGGAATGGCAGGCGCAAGTTCAATTTCAATCCTCATTTCGGATCAAACAGAAAAAGCGCAAGATGCCTTTGGAGAACAAGATCGAGATCAGTATTTTGGTTCAAACATGGTTGTGAGTGGTCTTACCTATAAAAAGCCCTTGAATCAAAAAACTTTTCTTAAAACCACTGTTTCCTACGCACGCCAAGGCCAATATACAGACCATAGATACATACTTAGAACATTAGGACCGGATGATAAGTGGGATTATGCAGCAGCACCTTTTAATATGATGGGTTATTTATATGATATTGGAACAGCATCCGCTTATGCTAGCATCAACCATAAAATCAACCAAAAGCATTTGATTAAATACGGCTTAAATGTTGATGCTTATCATTTTAACCTCATTGATTCTATTCGAACAGACATATCAGACTCAACCTCTAATTTTTACTACCGTTGGAATTATAAATCATCCAAACCCGAATTACTCATTCAAGCTTTTATGCAGTGGCGTTATAAAATCAACCCAAGGCTCACACTTAATGCGGGAATTCATAGTCAATATTTCACCATGAGTAATTCAATCTCGCCAGCTGAACCCCGAATTGGATTAAAATATGCGGTATCCGAAAAAGGTGTATTAGCACTCGGCGCGGGCATGCACTCACAAATTCATCCCCTTTATATCTATGCCTACCAACTTCAAGGGAATACAGAACCGCATAATCTAAGTACTGATTTCTCCAGAAGTATACACAGCGTTTTGAGCTATACCACTCAGTTTAAAAAATCAATGATGATTAAGACAGAACTCTATTATCAATACCTCTATAATATTCCTGTCGAAACAAGGGCATCCGCCTTTTCTCTCCTCAATCAAGGAAGCGGTTTTTCACGCTTTTTTCCAGACACATTGCAAAATACTGGCACTGGATCCAATGTTGGAATTGAATTAACGATTCAAAAATACTTCGACAATAGCTTCTATTTTATGACAAATGCAAGTTTATATAATTCACAATACGTGGGAAGCGACGGCATCCAACGCAGCACCGATTTTAACGGAAACTATATTTTAAACTTCTTGGCAGGCAAAGAATTCAAAACAGGAAAACAGAAGAAAAACACCTTCGCTATTGGCCTAAAAGTAACCTATGCCGGTGGTAAAAGATACGGTTCTGTTAATGAAGTAATGACCGATTCGTTAAAAGAAATTGTATTCCTTGATGCCGGTTATAATGAAAAGCGTTTTAAAGATTATTTCCGTTTGGATACAAAAATTAATTATACGGTGAACGCCAAAAAAATAACCCATGAATTCGGACTTGATTTAGTCAATGTATTAGGCACTCAAAATGTACTAGGTCTAACTTATACGGGTGATATTAACAACCCTACGGCCGAAAGATATCAACTTGGCTTTTTGCCTGTTTTTTATTATAAAATAGACCTAAAAGTTGCAGGTTCCAGTCAACGATAATACGACCAATTATAACTTAGAAATGAAATTATTTAACTATTCCGCTCTTTTATTTGCCACGCTAATTATTAGTGGAGGTGCAACAGCGCAAATTAAAAAAAAATTGGATCATACCGTTTATGACAGTTGGAATTCGATTAGCAATGTGCAACAATCCTCTCATGGAAATTTAGTAACCTACGAAATCAATCCGCTATTAGGTGATGGTGTTTTGCACGTAGAACGCATTGATGGCAGCGCAAAAAAAAGCTTTGACAGAGGTTATAAAGCACAATTCTTATACAACGAAAAAACCATCCTTTTTCTTATACAACCGGAGTACGATACAATCCGTAAACTAAAATTGGCACAGGTAAAAGATGATAAATTACCCAAAGACACGCTTGCTATTTATCACCCTGCGACAGATAGTTTACAACTTATCCCTGTGGTAGAATCATATAAAATCGCTGAAAAAGGAGAATGGTTTGCCTATCTTTCAGCAAAAGACGAACAACCTGAATGTCCTGAAAAAGGAAAATGCAAATGGCATAAAAAAAAGAAAGATTGTTCCCGTTTCCAAACTAGTGGAACCACGCTTCACATCATCAATCCAACAACAAATAAAGACATGATTGTCCACGGTGTAAAGTCGTATTACTTTGATAAATCCGGAAAACACCTTATCTATAATTTAAGTTTAAAAGGAAAACAAGACACGCTTTCTACATACTTGGTGGACCTGAACAATCTAAAAACAACAACCCTCCTCACACATCAATACAGCATCAAACAAGTTAAATTTGATGATAGCGGAAAACAGGCGCTTATCCTCCACTCAAATGATACGAATAAACGCAAAACCTATACTTTATCCTATTGGAATACTGAATCTGAAAACGCTAACCTATTGATTGATTCCACAACGCTTGGTATGCCAATTGGTTATACAGTATCAGAATTCGCTAACCCCTATTTTTCAAGAGATGGAACACGGATTTTCTGTGGTACAAACAAGATCGTTCAACAAGATCCAAAAGACACCTTATTAGCTTCTGAAATGGCAACATTAGATGTTTGGAGTAGTTTTGATCTTCGCCTTCAACCCCAACAATTACTCGAACAAAAAAGAGATGAAAGAAATAGTTATCTAAGCATTTTCCATCTTAAAACCCAAGTCTTCATTCAATTGGAAGACGAAACACTCAAGCGAATTACACCGGTAGACCATGGAAATTCAGACTTTGCCCTTGGTTTTTCAGATCTCCCTTATTTAAAATCGTCCAATTGGGATTATCCATGGAAAGAAGACATCTATCTGATTAATCTGCTCACGGGAGAACGCCTACTTGTTAAATCCAAACATGGTTATGCCACAAGTCTTGCACCGAGCGGGAAACACCTCATTTGGTATGAAGGAGCAGACTCCTCGTGGTATTCCCAATCATTTTTAAGCAATACAATCGTGAACCTAACGAATGAGTTAGATGCTCAATTTGCGTCGGATGTAAATGGAAATCCATTCATCCCTTTTTCAGAAGGAAGCCAAGGATGGACTCTAATTGACGGCACCGAATATTTTCTAGTAAATTCACGTTATGATGTTTGGGCACTTTGCCCCACCAACCCCTATTTATCTTTCAGTATTACGCATGAAAAAGGCAAAGAAACCAACCGTTTTTACCGTTTGAATCGATTCGACAGTGACAGCACCTATACCGAATTAACGGCTGATTTAATCATAGGCATAGATGATAAAACAAAAGATGAAACAATATATTCACTTGAAAAAATAGCAAGCAGCCAACTTGAAACGGGACAAAAGGGTTTATTTCAAATGAAAGAGCAACTTACATCACCACACAAATTTATTTCCATTCAAAAAGCTGAAAAAGAAGATCAATATATTATTCGACGCATGAGTTTCACGGACTATCCAGAATTAGAAGCTGTTGGCGTTGATTTTAAAGATCCAAAAAAGTTAACAGAAACCAACCCGCAGCAAAGTGAATACAATTGGGGAACAGTTGAAATGGTCGAATGGACGAGTTTTGAAGGACGTTCGTTAAGGGGTTTATTATATAAACCTGAAGATTTTGATTCGACTCAATCTTACCCTATGATTACCTACTATTATGAGAAATACACCGAAAACTATCACAATTACTATTCACCAAAACCGACAGCTTCTATCGTATACCCGACAGAATATGTGAGTAATGGTTATCTCATTTTTATTCCAGATATAGAATATACCCCCGGACATCCAGCTGCATCTGCCTATGATTGTATTGTCAGCGGCACCGATTATTTGACTCAGCAGCACACTTGGATCGACAGTACACGCATGGGCCTTCAAGGACAGAGTTGGGGCGGTTATCAAACGGCCCAATTAATTACAATGACCGATAAATATGCCGCAGCCATGGCAGGTGCACCGGTCAGTAATATGTTCTCTGCCTATGGTGGTATACGCTGGGGCTCTGGCCTAAGTCGTATGTTCCAATACGAGCGAACGCAAAGCAGAATTGGTTATACAATTTGGGAGAAACCAGAATTATATATCGAAAACTCACCTTTATTTCATCTAGACCATGTCAACACCCCCTTACTGATTATGCACAATGATGGTGACGGTGCTGTGCCATGGTACCAGGGAATTGAGTTGTTTATGGGCCTTAGAAGATTAGATGAACCCGTTTGGTTACTTAATTATAACGGAGATGGTCATAATTTAATGGAAACAGCTAATCGGAAAGACCTCAGTATACGGATGAAACAATTCTTTGATTATTACCTCATGGATTATCCAATGCCAACTTGGATGAGCGAAGGTGTACCAGCGCTTGATAAGGGTAAAAATTATGGTTTAGCACCTAAAAGTGAATAAATAATGAATAATTCGTGCAATTTTAATATCTTCGAACGCTAAAGATGAAACGAATAAGTATTCTATTTTTATTATTGCTCTTGTCTGCACCGATAGTGTGGACTCAAGATGATGTGGTTATTCCAAACATAATTACACCAAATGATGATGATATTAATGACGTTTTTTCAATTCGAGCTACTGGCTATGTGGCTTTAACGTGCACAATTATCAATAGATATGGCGAACCTGTCTATCGATTTTACGGCCTGAACGGAACATGGGATGCCTATACACATGCCGGTATTAAAGTGGTTGCTGGAACCTATTTTGTTTATGTCGAACTAGAAAAACCGGACGGCACAATCGAAACACGTCAAGGCACATTACAGGTTCAGTATTAGGGTTTATATTCGATTTCTATTGAATCATCCTTTTGTTGAATTGCTCTTTTTTCGGCCAACTCTTTCGTCCATTCCATCAAATACCAAACCATAGCAACAGAGGCAAAGACGAAAAAAACACGAACCAACATGGCCCATGGAAATCGTCTATGGTGTCCTTTAAACTGTTTAAGATTAACCTTTTTGTCTTCGAATTGATTCACCCTTAAATAAAATATACTTTATTTTGTATCAAAAATAGGTGTTTTACCGTTATAACAAGAATAAAGCAAGCGCATGCGTTTTAAAAACGCGAAGGAAATGCGTGCATTATTAATAAATTATTAATTTCACGTTAACTAATATATACTCTATCAATGAAATTAGCACACATTTTATTAGCATTCATTTTTGTCACAACAATTAGTTCTTGTAATAAAACAGCAGGAGAGGGAGGAACATCATCCGTTGAGGGAAAGGTTTATGTGTACAATTTAAATGCTTCTGGCGACACCATTAGCGAATACTACGCTATGGATCAAGATGTATTTATTATTTATGGAGAATCTAACGTTACCTATAACGACAAATTTGCTACAAGTTATGAAGGATCTTATGTCTTCAACAATTTAAATCTTGGAAAATATACCGTTTTCGCCTATTCAAAATGTGATGCGTGCCCAAGTGGTCAAGAGGTGGTTTCAAGAACAATTGAAATCACAGAAAAGAAACAGCTTATTACTGTTGACGACCTTGTAATTTACGAATGATGAAAAAAATAATTATCTTCATTTCAATCATAAGTAGCACGGCTTTTACGCAACAAATAGATGCAGAATTGTGGCTTGGTGTAGCAATAAAAGCTGATCTCAGTAAAAAATTGTCTTTAAAATATGAAACACAAACCCGTTTCAATCAAAACGCGACACGTCTCAAAACCTATTACAATGAACTTTCCATTGACTATGAATTGATTAAAAATTTAGAAATTGGAACAACCTATCGTTATTCAAGAAGAAATAGAGACACTTATTATTTAGGAGATAATCGGATTTGTTTCAACCTTGAATACGAAAAAAAAATTACGGAAATTGGCTTTAAATTAAAAACACGTGCACGCTATCAGTATAGCTTTGATCGCTTATCCGTCATCAATAATCTAATCTTCCCTGAAACGGAAAACATGTTCAGACTTAAACTTCAGCTCGACTATAAAAATGATGCCTTCAAACGCCTCCTCCCGAGCGTTGGGTACGAATTGTTTAAATCATTCAACCCAACAAAAATGCAAGGTTTAAGCGCATATCGTCTTTATGCAGGACTGGATTTAGACCTTCCTGATAGACATGAAATATCGTTGAAATACATCTATGAAAAAGATTTTGGTACGATCCAGCAGGTCAATCATATCTACATGATTCAATACGGATATCGATTGTCCTCAAAACTCTTCAAAAAGAAGAAGAAAGAATAGCGCAATAATCCTCGACACTTTAAATCAAGACAAAATTTCTGCGCTTCAGCGCATGAATTAGAAGAACCTGGTTAGTCTATCAATTCAAGATCAATTTGTTTCTTCACCAAGCTAACGCGAGATAAGATCACCTCTACCGGATCACCAACAGTATAAGATTCACCTGTTCTTTGACCAATTACAGCGTATTCTTTTTCATCAAAGACAAATCGATCACCATTCATACTTTTAAGAGTAATCATACCTTCACAATGATTTTCGTGCATTTCTACATACATACCCCAATCGGTAATTCCTGTTATAAAGCCCGTGAATCGTTCACCTATTTTATCTTGTAAATATTGCGCTTGGAAATATTTCTTCGACGCTCTTTCAGCGTCTACAGCTCTGCGTTCAGTAATTGAAATATGATTTGCAACATCACTTAAATTAGAGTGACGTTTTGGGTGACCTTCTAGCGTTTCAAATAAAACACGGTGCACCATTAAATCAGCATAGCGTCGTATTGGTGAAGTAAAATGAGCATAATACTCAAACCCTAAACCATAATGACCAATATTTTCAGTGTCATAAATTGCTTTTGCCATTGACTTGATGGCCATTTGTTGAATCATATTGAAATTTGCATCTTCCCTCATTTCACCAAAAAGCTGATTCATTTGCAAGGCAATATCATGATCATTTTTGTACTTGAAATCACGACCAAACTTGGAAACAAAAACCCTAAACTGTTCCACTTTTTCGCGGTCTGGTTTATCGTGCACCCTGTAAATAAGTGGGATAACCGTTTTTCGTTTTCTATCCCCGACAAACTTCCCAACACTTTTATTGGCGAGAAGCATGTATTCTTCGATTAATTTATTTGAATCTTTACTTATTTTCTTGTAAACGCCTATCGGGAGTCCATTTTCATCCAATTCAAAACGTACTTCAGCACTTTCAATTTCCAAACCACCTAAGGATAAACGCTCGGCCCTCAATTTCTTTGCTATACCATCTATGCACAAGATTTCATCAGCATATTCACCTTTTCCAGTCTCAATAATTTCTTGCGCTTCTTCATAAGTAAAGCGTCGGTCAGAATTAATAACTGTTTTTCCAAACCATTCATGTTTAACCTTTCCATCTTTTGTCAATTCAAAGACAGCAGAAAAAGTGTATTTCTCCTCATTTGGACGCAAAGAACAAACACCATTAGAAAGGTGTTCAGGCAACATTGGAATGACACGATCAACCAAATAAACAGAGTTGCCACGATCTATCGCTTCTTTATCCAAGGCAGTACCCGGCTTTACATAATGCGCCACATCCGCTATATGAACACCGACTCTCGTTAACCCATTTTCCAAGAACTCCACGGATAATGCATCATCAAAATCTTTTGCATCTAAGGGATCAATCGTGAATGTCAAGATGGATCGAAAATCTCTTCTTCTAGCAATTTCGTCTGCCTCTAACTCAACATTTATTCTATTCGCCTCTTCCAACACCTCTTCAGGAAATGAAAAGTTTATGCCTTGACCAGCCAAAATGGCTTTCATCTGCACCTCATTCGAGTCAGTTGCTCCCAAAACCTCAACAATTTCTCCGAAAGGGTTTTTTGCATCTTCAGGCCAATCGCTGATGCGACCGATCACTTTATCGCCATTCTCTGCTTTTTTTATCTTTCCATTGGGAATGAATATATCAATCGTAATTTTAGGGTCATCAGGAATAAGAAAGGCGAATTTCTTTTGAATGTCAATTGTACCAACAAATCTTCGTTCAGCTCTATTCAACACCTCTATAATTCGTCCTTGAGCATTCAATCTACCTCGTGATTTAACCACTTCAGCGCGCACTATATCTCCATGTATAATGTGCGACATATACTTTACAGGAACCATCAAGTCCTCTTCGAGTTGATCAGAAATAATATAGCCAACCCCGCGTTTAGCAACATCAACCTTACCTTCAATTATCAATTGTGAACCATTGAGCTTAAATTTACCCCTTTCCGTTTCGCGCAAAACATCTTCCTCCTTCAAATTCAGTAAAAGCTCGAAAATTAGCTTTCGCAAAGCCTTGTCTGTCACCTCTAAAAAAGCCGCTATTTGTTTGTAATTATATGCCCCGTCAGGATTCTCGGTAAAAAACGAAATAATTTCTTGACGAAACTGAACGTTTAATTTTTGTCTACTTTTCTTATTTTTATTGCTCATGTAGCAGTTTAAATTCCACATAAAATTATGAATTATTTAGGTCTAAACCCCCTTTGTTTCTAATTTTTAGATTATTTTTATCGCTTTGAGTAGAATCTAATTTAAAGTAAGACAAATTGAATACACGAATAGAAAATGTTTTAAACAAACAAATTAAGGCCGAAGCAACGTCTTCTCAACTCTATTTAGCCATGGCTTCATGGGCTGAGAACTCCGGTATTAATGGAACAGCAAATTTTTTATACCAACATTCGGACGAGGAGCGCACACACATGCTTAAGCTTGTTCGTTTTGTGAATGAACGAGGTGGAAAAGCCGATATTCCTTCTGTTGAGATCCCTCAAAAAGAATTTGAATCTTTAACGCACATATTCACTTTATTACTCGAGCACGAAATAATGGTCACAAACATGATTAATGAGGTTGTTTATATTTGTCTTGAGGAGAAAGATTATTCGACTCACAATTTTATGCAATGGTTTGTTGCTGAGCAATTGGAAGAAGAAGCATTAGCACGAAATATATTGGATAAATTAAAAATGATTGGCAACGACAAAGCAGGCTTATATCTTTTTGATCGTGACCTTGAAACAATACAAAATGTTAAACCGGGAGCGCAAACAACATAAATTGGCACGCTTTTAGCTTAAACGAAATATCAAAATAAAACCTTTTGAAACGATTAACGTACATACCCCTGATAATAACTCTTTTAATAGGGTTGAGCAGCGTTGCGTCACGTTCTAATCAAATAACTGACACACGCTCGGTGGTGAAAGCAATGTACATTTATACCTTCGCTACACTGGTTGAATGGCCGGCTGAACGAAGAACAGGTGACTTTATTATTGGAGTATATGGTGAAAAGACAGCGGTTTATGATGAACTAATAAAAAAATACGCTGGTAAATCAATTGGAAGTCAGAAAATTGTGGTTAAAAATTTTAGAAATAAAGCCGAAGTTAAAAGCTGTCACATTTTGTACGTGACAGAAGAAAGGACGAACGAACTTACAGAATTGTCTGCATCACTATCAACAGAAAACACACTTTTGGTGGGTGAAAGAAGCGGCGCATTATCAAAAGGCGCTATTATAAATTTTATTATTGAAGGAAACCAACAGAAATACGAAATCAATAAAACAAACGCTAGAAATCATAAATTAGTTATTGCAGATAAACTATCTGACCTTGCTGCAAGTGTTACGAGATGAGATTTATAAAATACATATCGCTAATAGTTCTCGGTTTAAGCTTAAACCAGGCTTATTCTCAATGGACGGGCACGGCTTATGAACTTTATAAAAATCAAAAGTTTGAAGAAGCGAAAGTCGCCATTGATTCTGCGGTAAGCAGCACCGAGCGTTTTGATTCTCAAACATGGCAACTAAGAGGATTGATTTATCGTAGCATTTCTGATGGTGATCAACTCTACTATAGAGGTATTGCAATGGAATCTTTCGTGCATGCCAAAAAACTGGATAGCACAGGTGTTTACACAGCAAAAATTAATGATTATCTAAAATCCACTGTGCTTCGTTATTACAATGATGCGGTTACACTTTTAACAGAAGAAAAAGAATTTGTCAAAGCAGAGGAATCCTACAACACGTACAAAAAACATTATTCAACCTTGGTTGATCCTTCTTTCAATTTTGACAAAACGGATGTAGAGTTTTATAACGCAATGGGCGTTGAATATCTCAATAAAGCAGATGATTTTGAACTCAGTAAAAAAGCCGAATTCAAAGAAAAATCAATTTACTATTGTTTGAAAACACTCGCGATAGACAGCTTACATTATCAAGCTAATTATAATATCGGAATCGTATACTATGGCAATGCGGTTGACTATATCACAAGTGTTGATCCTGAAATTACTATTGAGCAGTTGATACTAAATCAGAAAAGAGCAGAGGAATCATTTTTAAAAGGGATTCCGTTCTTAAAAACATGTGAACGACTTAATTCTGAAGACATTAATGTTAAAATAGCACTAATGGGCTGTTATTATGGTTTGAATAATGAAGAAGAGTATTTGATCTATCAAACGTATGTTGACTTATACTATCTTTCTAGCTATTTGGACACCTATAAAACAGACCCTACAGACCAAGACAACTTAAAAATATTGATACGAATTTACACCGTTACCTTACCAAACGCCGAAGAAGCTGAAAAGTATAAAAACGAGTTACACAGTTTGCAAGACGAATAACTCGAATACAGGAAAAGAATATGAGCTTTAGATTCACCATAGGGAAAAAAATTGGAACCGGATTTGGTGTCCTAATTTTATTCATTATTTTCGTTTTTGGTGGAACATTCTTGGCTGTTCATGACGGCATTCAAACATTCAAAGAACTCGATAAAACGTCTAATCAGTTAATTAACATTTTAACACCTTCAAAAGAATATGTCGTCGCGTTAAAATCTCTAACTGTAGAATCCCGTCAGTTGGCATCACAATGGTTAAATGATCAAAGCAGAAATGATGTCGAGCATAAAATGCGATTCAAAGACATCATAAATGAGGCTATTCCAAACAAGCTCAACCAATTGGAAGAGATAAGTGAGCAATGGACTGACCAAGAGGATCTTGACATTTTCGCGTCCATTAAATCGCAATATGAATTAGTGTTTGCCGATTATCGTCAAATTATGGATCTACTCCCTAATATCAGCAGCTATGACGATCCTTTTTCCTTGTTTTCTGCTCGTATGTTAGTCGATCAAAATGGAGCAATTAGTGAAAACGTCAACAGCATTAATCGAAATTTAGACTTTCTTAAAATAAGTTTAGTTCGAAAAGAAGAAAATGTATTATCTATTAACCGCTCCTCTTCCGAACAATCAAGGGCAAAATTCCAATCTTTACAATTGTATTGGTGGCTTGGCGGCTCTCTCATCATCTTTGCTATTTTCATTGCTGTTTTTACGACAAATACAATCGTGAAACCAGTCAACAATTTACGTGAAATATTGCTTTCACTAGGCAAAGGAATATTTCCAAAACAAGAAATCGAAATAAGAAATGACGAAGTTGGCGACATGTCTACTGCTGTGGTTGACCTCGTGGATGGAATGAAGAAAACAACCTATTTCGCGCGAGAAGTAGGGCAAAGTAATTTTAATTCACCCTACAAACCATTAAGCGAAGAAGACGTTCTTGGTCATGCCCTTCTTAAAATGCGTGATGAATTAGCTAAAACTGAGCGAATTCTAGAACAAAAGGTTAAGGAGCGAACAGAAGAAGTTGTTCAGCAAAGAGACGAAAACGAAAGACAACGCTTAAAGCTTGAAGATCTCTACAAGGCCGTAACAGCCAGTATTCGTTATGCAAAACGACTTCAAAATTCAATTCTTCCTCCAAAGGAGGTGATCCGAACAATTTGTCCAGACTCATTCGTGCTTTACAAACCGAAAGACATTGTATCTGGAGATTTTTATTGGTTTGAAAAATCACAACACCTTAATTTTTTCGCTGCAGTTGATTGCACTGGCCATGGTGTACCTGGGGCATTTATGAGCTTAGTTGGTGCCAACGGTTTAAACACATCAATCCGAGAGCATAATAAAAATGAACCCTCAGAAATTTTGGATCACCTTAATAATTTCGTGAGTGTTTCCTTAAATAAAAGCCGTGAAGAAAATCAGATCCGAGACGGAATGGACATTGCAATCTGTTCTATAGATTATGAGACATTAGAATTAAAATATGCGGGAGCCAACAACCCGCTTTATATCATTCGTGATGGTGAATTTGTAATAATTAAGGCTGATAAATTTGCAATTGGATCTTTTGAACCTGGTTCTAAAAAATACACGCAACACACCGTACAATTGCAAAAGAATGATGTCATTTATTTATTCAGTGATGGTTATGCAGATCAGTTTGGAGGAGCACGCGATAAAAAGTTTTTATACAATCGTTTTAGAGAGCATTTACTTTCGATTCATTTGCAATCCATGCCTAAGCAGCACAAATATTTAGAAAAAACTATGCACGAATGGCAAGGTTCATTTGAGCAAGTTGATGATATCTTAGTAATTGGAGTAAGAATATAAGCTTATGGTTAAGCGTCTGAGCCAAATCATCCTTTTTGTCATTCTAGCAATTGGAGCGTTTGGTCAGCAAAAAACGATCAAATTCGACACCTACTCCCTCGAAGACGGTCTTTCCCAAAGTTCGGTCACAGGCATTGTTCAAGATAAATTCGGATACATTTGGATTTCAACGCAAGATGGAATAAATCGGTATGATGGTTATTCTTTTAAAATCTTTAAAAACAAACCAAATAACACCAATTCAATACCGAATAATTATATTCACTTTTTAGCTAAAGATGAGGCAGGTTACCTCTGGTTTGGAACCAATAGAGGTATTGGTCAAATGAACCCAAAAGACTACACCATTAATCGGATCAGTCGCAATACACACCCCGATTTAAATGGCTACATCTTTACCTCCCTTACCTTTGATAAAGATGGTGCTTTATGGGCACTCACGGAAAAGAATGGGATTAATAAAATCAATCTCAAAACAAAAAAAATAGAGTCCATTAAATCTGTTGAAGGCAATACAGAAATTAGTGCGATTTACATTGATGATCATGACATATTATGGGTTGGAACGGCAACCGGTCAAACCTATTATTCAGAATATCCTTATGCTGATTTTCACAGCGTGGATTATAATTCAATCTTTACTATTGCGGCGGTCAACGACTACTACAAAGTACCCGGAGGACCATTAATGGTGCTTACGACAAAAGGTCTATTTACGGTTGATGATGAAAAGAAACTGCAAGTTTATACAGAATATGCGGACATTCGCTACGGCAATATACAATGTGTGTATGTAGAGGATGAAAACAATGTATGGATTGGCACAGAGCGCTCAGGACTTGTGCTTTTGCAAGGAGAAAAAGACAAGCGTCAAATTATTTCACATTATCAAAACAATCCACTCGACCATTCATCAATTGGAGATAATAATATTTCTTGCATCTATGAAGATGCAACAGGCGTATTTTGGATCGGGACTGAACAAGGTGTTTCTAAATTTGATAAATTCAAACAAGGTTTCACCACTATTTCGCTCAACAATGACCCTACTAAAGGGCTCATTGATTATAGTGTTTGGTCATTTGCAGAGGACAATCAAGGCAATACGTATATAGGAACGAAGAAAGATTTAACCATCTATAATTACCACACTCAGTTATATTATCATATCGTTAGGGATATCAATACAACCCATCATCTCCTCAGTATTTATGTAGAAAATCCGAGTAAAATTTGGTTAGGTTATGATGATGGCCTGTTTATTCTCAACATCACAAACCTTAAAAAAATTGAATATACACTCACCCCTATTCAGTGCTTACCTGATGATTTACGCAAAAGTGAACGTGTCTACTCGCTTACACCAATTGATAGCAATCGGCTATGGATAGGAACCCGAGAAGGATTGTCTTTAATGGACCGTACCACGCACGAATTCAATTATTATTCGAGCACTAGTTCGGGCCTAGGAGAGGGCGCTGTTAAGACAATTTACAAGGATCTAACAGACCAAACATGGGTTGTGACGAGTAATAAAGGTTTATATGCGGTTTATGAAAATTCAACTAACAATTTCATTTTTGAATATTGCGATATCGAACACCACGACGAATCGAGTGGAAGTATAACATGTCTATTACAAACCGAACCGGGAAACATGTGGCTTGGCACCTATGGCGAGGGCATTAAAAAGCTAGATCTCGTTACACGCGAAACAAAAAATTATACTGAAACCGAAGGCTTATCTAACAATGTAATTTACGGACTCTTAGAAGATGATGATGGTTATATTTGGTGCAGCACAAATAAAGGAATCTCTAAATTTAATCCAAAAACAGAACGATTCACAAACTACAATGTTAAGGACGGATTACAAAGCAACGAATTCAATACAAATGCCTTTTTAAAGTCGTCAAAAGGACTCTTATATTTTGGTGGTATCAATGGTTATAATATTTTTGATCCACGTGAAATCACAATTAATCCTAACCCACCAAGTGCTATTATTAGCGAAGTGATTTTATCTACAAAAGGAAGTAAATCAAAAAAAATTATTGCTGAAAACATCATTACAACAGAGTCTCTTGAACTTACGTATGATCAAAACGATCTTTCCTTTCAATTCGCAGCAACGAGCTATTCTGACCCCACAAGAAATCGCTATAAATGTCGCCTAGTAGGGTTAGAAGAAGAATTTAATTACTATTCCAACAACGAAAACAAGGCGCATTATGTAAACATTAGTGACGGAATTTACACGTTCCAAGTTTATGCCCAAAGTGCAGATGGTGTTTGGTCAAAAGAACCCACTACCATTCAAATTACGATCACTCCACCCTTTTGGCTAACGTGGTGGTTCATTACCCTATCCTCCTTACTTGTCATTATTTTGGGATTTGTCTTTTATCGCCGACGTATTGACACCATTCGTCGCCAAAAAGTGCGACTAGAAATTGAAGTAGTGAAGCGCACCCGTCAGGTAACAGAACAGAGTAAAAAAATTCAAGATCAAAAGCAAAAAGTTGAGATTCAAAAAGCAAAAATCGAACATCAGAATGAACTTTTGGAGCGCGAAAAAGAAAAAGTAGAACAACTCCTCTTAAATATTTTACCAGTTGGAACTGCAGAAGAACTTAAAAATAAAGGACGCTCTAAAGCGCGTTATTATAAAAATGTATCGGTGATGTTTACCGATTTTGTGGGCTTCTCTAAAATCGCGGAGGATATGAAGCCGCAAGAACTCGTGCAGCAATTGGATGACTATTTCTCCGCTTTTGATGAAATCATTGAGAAATATGATCTTGAAAAAATAAAAACAATAGGTGATTCATACATGTGTGCAGGCGGTGTGCCTATTCGCAATAAAAGTAATTCGATTGAAGTAACACTCGCTGCCTTGGAGATTAAAAACTTCATGCAGCAATACACTGAGGATGCCAAAAAACGCGGTGAAACGTCTTGGAAAATTAGAATTGGTATCAATACAGGAGAAGTAATTGCTGGTGTAATTGGATTAAAGCGCTTTGCCTACGATATTTGGGGCTCTACAGTAAACCAAGCACAAAGAATGGAGATGCACGGTCAACCGGGAACGGTTAATGTCTCTGGTAATACCTATGAGTTTATAGCGCCTTATTTTGATTGTGTTTACCGTGGAAAAATCCAAACGAAGCACAAAGGGATGCTCGACATGTACTATGTCAAAGGCATTAAACCTGAATTATCAATTGACGGTGAAGGTCTCTTACCCAATGATGATTTCTGGAAAATCGTCGACTTGCATTTATATAGTTCAATCAACTATATGAAAGCTGAACGACATATCATGAAAATATTGGAGGACACCTTATCGCCTAAATTACTCTATCATAGTATAAACCATACAATTGATGTAACACAAGCGGTAGAGCGCTTGGCTATTATGGAAGGGATTACAGATGAAGATCTTTTCTTGCTAAAATCTGCAGCCACCTATCATGATGCAGGTTTTGTCGAACGCTACGATAAAAATGAAGAAATTGGGATCCGTATGGCGCGTGAAGTATTGCCAAAATACGGATATACACAAGTCCAGTTGGATGTAATCGACGGATTGATCAAATCGACCGAAATTCCGCAAAGCCCTAAAACGCATTTAGAGCAAATCATGTGTGACGCTGATTTAGACTATCTCGGTCGTGACGATTTCCATGTGATTGCGGACTATTTACGTCGTGAATTAAGAGAACATGGTAAATTAAATAGTGACAGACTCTGGGATGAAATTCAAATCAAATTCCTCAATCAACATACGTATTTCACCAAATCTGCCATCAAATTAAGACAAGTTAAAAAGGAGAAACACATTCGGGAAATCGAAGAGCGTTATGCTCGAAACGAATACAAAGATTAAGCACTCATTCGCTCCAAAACAGCGGCCGCCTGTCCATTTCGTGCCGTAAGATAAATCTTATTCTCTTTTTTATTCCACGTAAATTCTAATTCATAATTGACCGACTTTCCATTAGACAATTGTGCCTTTACAACATACTCATTTTTACTTTGCTTGTAAACCGAATATGTGCCGGATAAGACAAGATGCGCACTACTGTATATGACTTCGTCAGCAAAAATAGAAATGTACACGTCATGCGGACTTATTGCGAGTGGGTTTCCATCCACATACACTTCGTAAGCCGGCATTTCTCCCCCGTATTTACCAAAACTCGACTTTGGCAATTCCTCTGCAAAAGAACTAATCCTTACAGCTACAAGCACTAAAACCAATAGACATGTTTTCATCCTCATAATAGATTGTTAGGTTCGATTGTGCGAAGATAGACGCCTATCTCGTATTCACAAACATTGTTAATAAAAACAAAACCTTTGTGCACTTTTAAATGCACAAATCATGCCTATAAGCCTTAACTTTATTCCTCAATTCATTCGCTATGCAAAATTACTTAGACTTACTCCGATTAATTAACGAAACGGGGGTAGAAAAGGGCGATCGAACGGGAACGGGGACTAAAAGTATCTTTGGTCACCAAATGCGTTTCGATCTTTCAAAGGGCTTTCCAATGGTTACAACCAAAAAACTGCACTTGAAATCTATTGTTTATGAATTGTTATGGTTCATAAAAGGAGACACCAACACCAAATACCTCAGTGATAATGGCGTAAAAATTTGGGATGCTTGGGCGAATGAAAACGGTGATCTCGGTCCGGTGTATGGCGCGCAATGGCGGAACTGGAATAATGAGGGAATCGACCAACTTTCGGAAGTAATTGAACAAATTAAAACAAACCCGAATAGCAGACGTTTAATGGTTTCTGCTTGGAATCCAAGTGTGATGCCTGACACTTCCGTTTCATTTGAAGAAAATGTTGCAAATAATAAAGCGGCTTTACCTCCTTGTCATGCGTTTTTCCAATTTTATGTCACGGAAGGTAAACTTTCTTGTCAACTGTATCAACGAAGTGCAGATGTGTTTTTAGGCGTGCCCTTTAACATTGCTTCTTATGCTTTACTCACAATGATGGTGGCGCAAGTATGCGACTTAGAAGTAGGTGATTTTATTCACACCTTTGGTGATGTTCACGTCTATAATAATCACCGAGAGCAAATTGAATTGCAACTTACACGGGAACCTAAACCCTTGCCCACCATGAAATTAAATCCGGATATAAAGTCCATTTTTGACTTCGATTTTGACGATTTTGAATTGGTGAATTACGAATTTCATCCACCTATTAAAGGGGCCGTTTCGGTATAAAGCAATTTGAATGAAAGTAAAACTAATTGTAGCAAAAGCAAAGAATGGTGTCATTGGGAAAGACAATGATCTCATTTGGCATTTACCGGCAGATATGCGTTTTTTTACCGAAAGTACGAAAGGAAATATCGTCATTATGGGCCGTCGAAATTGGGACTCTATTCCTTTAAAATACCGCCCTTTATCCAACCGTGAAAACGTGGTGATTACAAGGAGCAAAACCTTTTCACATCCTGATTGTATCGTATTTAATTCAATCGAAGAGGCTTTAGCACATTATAAACTAGACAAAACGGATTCACGCGATTTGTTTATTATTGGTGGCGGCCAAATTTATGCGCACAGCTTAAAGCATGATTTATGCGACGAATTATACGTCACGTTTATCGATCAGGAATTTGAAGGAGACACCTATTTTCCCGAAATTGAGGACAGTAAATGGAACCGTGAATTAATCCTGCACCATCCAACAGACGAAAAAAACAAATACCTCTTTGACGTTTACAAGTATACACGCATTTAACGCTTACCTTCCCCTTTTAACATGAAACTTTGTATTGCCGAAAAACCAAGCGTTGCCAGAGAAATTGCTGCCATTTTAGGCGCCAATGTGAAAAAGGACGGTTATTTTGAGGGAAATGGCTACTGGGTTTCATGGACCTTTGGACATCTTTGCACCCTTAAAGAACCGCACGATTATACACCCATGTGGAAATGGTGGAACTTAGCCACCTTGCCAATGATTCCCTCTACGTTTAGCATTAAACTCATGGAAAATAGTGGGGCGCAAAAACAGTTCCATGTCATTGAAGGGTTGGTTGATCGGTGCGACGAAGTGATTAATTGCGGGGATGCTGGCCAAGAGGGAGAACTCATTCAACAATGGGTTTTACTAAAGGCAAATAATAAAAAACCCATCAAACGTTTATGGATTTCTTCTTTGACAGAGGAGGCCATTCGCGAGGGTTTCGATAACTTGCGCAATGGTGATGAATTTTTAAACTTGTATGCCGCTGGAAGTTCCCGCGCCGTTGGCGATTGGTTATTGGGAATGAATGCGACACGCTTGTATACCCTTAAATATGGTCAAAACAAACAAGTGCTCTCTATTGGTCGGGTGCAAACGCCAACGTTAGCCATGATTGTAGAGCGCCAAAAAGAAATTGACGCCTTTAAAACGGCCAAATATTGGGAATTAAAAACAACCTATCGTGAAGTTTTATTTTCGGCGACGGTGGGTAAACTAGACACCAAAGAAAAATCAGACCGGGCAATCGAATACGTAAAAGACAAACCTTTTGTGGTTAAAGAATATACGCAAAAAGAAGGAATTGAATCTCCCCCCCGTTTGTTCGATTTAACCTCTATACAGGTTGAAGCAAATAACAAATTCGCTTTCTCAGCGGATCAAACTTTAAAACTCGTCCAAAATTTATACGAGAAAAAATTAGTGACTTATCCCCGCGTAGACACCACCTTTCTATCGGAAGATATCTATCCCAAAGTACCAAAAATTTTGGCTGGACTAAAATTCTATTCCAAACTTACTGCGCCACTTTTAGAGAAGGAAATACCCAAATCGAAAAAGGTATTTAACAATAACAAAGTAACGGATCACCACGCTATTATTCCAACAGGTATCGCCCCTTCAGGCATCAATCCTGAAGAACAAAAAATATATGCAACCATTGCTAAGCGCTTTATTGCCGCTTTTTATCCAGATTGTATTGTCTCAAATACTACCGTTATTGGGAATGTCGATAAAGTTGAGTTCAAAGCAACCGGTAAACAAATCTTAGAACCGGGCTGGCGTGTCGTTTTTGAAAACGAAAAGAAAGATACGAAGGCAAATGAAGAAGAAAATATCATGCCTACGTTTGAAGAGGGTGAAAGTGGACCGCATGTGCCAGAAATTCAAGAAAAAGAAACCCGTCCACCGAAATATTATACGGAAGCGACACTCTTACGCGCCATGGAATCTGCCGGTAAAAATGTAGAAGATGAAGACTTGCGCGAGGCTATGAAAGAGAACGGAATAGGAAGACCGTCAACACGTGCCAATATTATCGAAACACTTTTTAGACGCAAATACTTAGAGAAAAAACGCAAAAACATTCATGCCACATCAACTGGAGTTGGACTCATAGACGTCATTCAATCGGATCTCTTAAAATCTGCCGAACTAACCGGTCAATGGGAGTACAAATTACGTTTAATTGAAAATGGAGAGTACGACGTGAAACTATTTCGTGAAGAACTTACCCAAATGGTAGTCGATCTCACCAATGAAGTCATTAAATCAGAAGGAAAAGCCATCCCTATTGCAACCGAAAAAAAGGTAAAAGCACCGCGGGAACAAAAACCAAAAGCGTCGCTTGACGAGCTTAACTGTCCTAAATGCAACAACGGTAAGGTTATACAAGGAAAAAAGGCTTACGGCTGCTCTAACTACCAAAACGGATGTAATTTCGTTGTCCCATTTGTCATGATGGGTAAAAAATTAACCGAAAAACAAATAATCGACCTTATTTCCAAAGGAAAAACAACACTTATTAAAGGTTTCCACCAAGCCAATACCGACCAAACGAAGAATGGTAAACTGACTTTAACAACAGATTTTAATATTGGGTTTGAGGAAGGGTGATTTTAGTCTCGGCTCAGCCGAGAGTGATTAGTGATTAGTGATTGGTGGTTAGTGGTTGGTATTTGGGCGTTCCCCTGACACTCGTTGCTCTCGGCCAGGGTCGGGCTTTCCGCAGTCGCATCCAGACACTGCGTCGTCTGGAGTGCTCCAACAATTGCTCCAATCCCTAACGCAAATTTTCTACCTCCCCACCTGCTCTCGATACATTCGAACGTCCGTCTTTAAACGGTTGTTCGAACACGCGAGCGGACGGTGGATAAGTCATGTAACGTATAAGAAAATA
>Ga0222659_1000105_pt1 | contig 58151 bp, 44 predicted proteins | sample AntAcemetagen547_FD_179850 | JGI IMG/M metagenome (GOLD analysis project Ga0222659, IMG submission 179850) | Saline water microbial communities from Ace Lake, Antarctica - #547 | ecosystem: Environmental > Aquatic > Non-marine Saline and Alkaline > Saline | place: Antarctica: Ace Lake...
TTGCCTTCCATTCTTTGGCGGGTAAATCGTGACCAATAAACACACCTTTCGATCCCCAGGCAGTCTCGTGAAAGCCACTGATCTTCAGAACCAGTTGCCTTTCCTTCTGCGAAAAATCCGCTACCTCCGCCCACGAATGCGCGTTCAAGTTCGGCAGCGCGGCATGGGGCGGCAGAGGCTCCGGATCAAGCACCCATCCGAACGGTATCAGCTTTCGCAGTCTCCTCAGATGACTTCCCCGCAGCGATTGCTCCCAGATCTTCTTCAGCGCCGGCGACCAGAAAAGTGCCAGCCAAAGTTTATCCTCCAGATGGGGTTTGAAAGGTGGAGTCACACTGACATCGCCCTTCGCGGCCTTCTCCGCGAGTTGCCGGAAATAAGGCATCGACTCCCAATCAAACAGTTCAAAGAAACGATAGATATCACGCCCGCACTCCGCGTATTCCTCCGCAACCTCGGTTTTCCATGCCTCGCCAAGTTGAGCGGCCAGCCAATCCATTTCCGGCCGGTAGTCCTCGGACTCATCGGAAACGAGAATATCCCCGCCCTCCGGCATAAGTTTGCGAAAACCTTCGACCATCCCGTCCGCCCCACCCAAAACATCATAACCCGCCGCCGCATACGTCTGTGACAACCATGCCGTGATCCCCATCCCGCCCGGAACACTATCGAGCTCCGTCACCGCGAAATGCCCTTTCGCAAGCATCAGATCCGGACGTATCACCCGTGGAAACTGATCCACCATGCCCGACTCCCGCTGAAGCTCCGCAAGCCAGTCCGGTTTACCTTCGTCCAAAAGCTCCGCCAGCCACGGCTCGACCTTCCCCGCCGCCGATCTCCGGTAAAGCAGATCGCAGGCTTGCTGGAACTTCGCCAGAGGATAACCCATCGCCATCATATCCTTCGCCTCATCCGCAGTCAGCTTCATGGGTTCCGGCGACCATTGCCACCCGCCGCCGCCGAACAACCCGCCTTCCGGCACAGCCTTCTTCAAATCATCCAAGCCAATCGCCACGCCCCACTTTCCCCCCACCAAAAAAAAACGCAAGCAAGGAGCCACATGGAAAGCCGTGCTTTCAGCCGGCAGCACAACCCCAGTCTTCCTTGAAATTTAAAGTTTAAAATTTAAAGTTTCCACCCATCCTCCCCCCGTGACTCCCATCCCCGTAGAGCCTTCCCTGGAAGCATTCGAAAACTTTTCCCGCAAGGGAAACGTCGTCCCCGTATTCACACAGCTCGCAGCAGATTTCGAGACACCCCTCTCCGCATATCTGAAACTCCGCGACACCAAGAATTCCTTCCTACTCGAATCCGCCGAAGCCACCGACAAAGGCGGCCGCTGGTCCATCGTCGGCTCCGGCCCCAAGCGCATCTTCTCCGCAAATGGAAAAGAAATCACCATCACCGAAGGCAACAAATCCCGCTCCCTAACCGCTCCCGACGATGTTCTCGCCGCCCTCGAGCGCGAAATGGCACCCTTCAAACCTGTCTCCAACCCCGCGCTTCCTCCTTTCTCCGGCGGTATGGTCGGATATCTCGCCTACGACGCAGTCCGCCAATTCGAACCATCACTCGGCGACTCCCCTCCCGACTCCCTCGGTGTCCCCGACGCACTATTCATGCTAGCGGACACACTCATCGTCTTCGACCACCGCCTGCGTCGCGTCCAGATCATCGCCAATGCCTTTCTCGACGAACACGCCACCCCCGCCGAAGCCTACGCCGCCGCCACCGGTCGCATCCACTCGCTCGTGGAAATACTCAACCGTCCCCTCCACGTCCCCGCACTCAACGGACTCGCGACTATCACCGACGAACCCGCCACCTCTAACACAACCCAGGCGGAATACGAACAAATGGTCCGCGACGGCAAAGAATTCATCGCCGCCGGAGACATCTTCCAGTTCGTCCCCAGCCAGCGCTTCACCACAGATTTCGATCAATCCCCTGTCGATCTCTACCGCGCCCTCCGCCACGTCAATCCCTCCCCCTACATGTTCGTCCTGGAAATGGAGGACTTCGCACTCGTCGGCTCATCCCCGGAAGTCCACGTCCGCTCAATCCAGGGCCGCATCGACATCCGCCCCATCGCCGGCACTCGTTGGAGGGGGAAAACCCCTGAGGAAGACGACGCCCTCGCCGCCGAACTCCTAGCCGATCCCAAGGAACGCGCCGAGCACCTCATGCTCGTCGATCTTGCCCGCAACGACGTCGGCCGCATCGCCAAACACGGCAAGGTAATCGTCGATGACTTCATGATCATCGAGCGCTACAGCCACGTCATGCACATCGTCTCCAACGTCCACGGCGAGCTAGACCCCTCACACACCGCCTACGACGTCCTCCGCGCCACCTTCCCCGCCGGCACCGTCTCCGGCGCACCCAAGATCCGCGCCATGCAGATCATCAACTCCCTCGAAAAAAACAAACGCTGCGCCTACGCCGGTGCCGTCGGCTACTTCGGCTTCGATGGCTCCCACGACTCCTGCATCACCCTCCGCACCTGCTTGTTGAAAGACGGCAAAGCCCACGTCCAGGCCGGCGCCGGCGTCGTCGCCGACTCCGACCCCACCTACGAGTTCAACGAAACCGTCACCAAATCCAAAGCCCTCCTCCGCGCCATCGCACTGGCGAAGACCATCAAGGAGTAGCGGCGATCTTCGGTCGCCGTTCTCACAACATCCGCCCCAACACCGTTAACCACCCACTCTTCCGCCTAGACACCCAGACCATTTCAAAGCATATTCTAGACATGAATTTCGCACCAAAATTCGTCACCAACGACACCGGAGAGCGCACGGACGTCATTCTCTCCATCAGCGACTTCGAATCGCTCATGGAAGATCTTGCCGATCTCGCTGCCATCGCCGACCGAAGAAGCGAGACCACCATTCCCCACGAAGACTTCTTATCCCAGCTCAAGGCCGATGGCATCATACCAAATTGAATGGCGAAAATCCACCAAGCGGGATTTAAAAGCCATCCATCCCGCTCAGGTCTTACGTATCTTGGAAGCCGTCTCAAAACTTGCTCATGATCCAAGACCTTCAGGATGCACAAAACTTACTGGAAGTGACTACGCTTACCGCCTACGAATCGGAGATTACCGAGTCATCTATGAAATATACGACTCTATCCTAACCATCGAGGTTATAAAAGCTGCTCACCGCAAAAACATCTACCGCAAATAATCATCCCTCTTCCTTGAATTTTGAAACTTTATGCTGCTAATTCTCGATAACTACGACTCCTTCACCTACAACCTCGTGCAATACTTCGGCGAACTCGGAGTGGAGATGAAAATTTTCCGCAATGACGCCCTCACCGTCGATGACGTGAAAAAACTCGCCCCGGAGAGAATCTGTATCTCCCCAGGCCCCTGCACGCCGAACGAAGCAGGCATATCCCTGGAGCTCATCCGCCAGCTCGGCCCGACCACCCCCATACTCGGCGTCTGCCTCGGCCACCAATCCATCGGTCAAGTTTACGGCGGCGACGTCGTCCGCGCCGACCGCCTGATGCACGGCAAGACCTCGCCCATACACCACAACAGCACCAGCGTATTCACCGGCCTCCCCAACCCTTTCGAGGCCACCCGCTACCACTCACTCATCGTGAAACGTGACACAGTCCCCGACTGCCTCGAAATCACCGCATGGACTGCGGAACAAGAAGTCATGGGCCTCCGTCACAAAGAACACCCCGTCCACGGCGTCCAGTTCCATCCCGAATCCATCCTCACCGAACACGGCAAACAAATGCTCGAAACCTTCCTCAATCTCTAATCAATTCCTCTTCCTTGAAAGTTGAGAATTGAAAATTGGAAGTTTAAAGTTATGCCCCGTTCCTACCTCCCACCCGCTGCCTGGACGGAATCCCCTTTCCTCGAAGGCGACGAAGCCAGACACCTGGCCCAAGTCCTCCGTATCCAGCCGGACCAATGGATCACGGTCTTCGATGGACTCGGAAATTATGCGGAAGCGAAAGTGCTATCCGTTTCCAAACAGCGCATCGACCTGATGCTTGACCTCGCCGAATCGAAACCAACCCCACTCCCCGAGATCACCCTCGCCCAAGCGATTCCAAAAGGGAAAAACATGGATTGGATCGTCCAGAAAGCTGTCGAGCTCGGCGTTTCGAAAATCCAACCACTCGTCACCCGCCACACCATCGTCTCTCCCGGTGATCAGAAAGCGGAGAAATGGCGCCGCACCGCCCTCGAAGCATGCAAACAATGCGCCCAGTTCACGATTCCGGCCATCGCCGATCCTCTCCCCTTCGATCAATGGATCGCGCAATCTGATCCTTCTGAAGTCAAAATCATCGCTTCCCTCGCAGAGAATCCCGAAAATTTTCGCGAAACCCTGGAAAAACATCAGGAACTCGAATCCGTCACCGTCCTCATCGGCCCTGAGGGTGATTTCTCCCCTGAAGAAACAGCCGCAGCAACCGCCGTCGGCTTTATCCCCGTCACCCTCGGTGATCTGGTCCTGCGCGTCGAAACCGCCACCATATTCTGCTTATCCGCGGTGCGATTTCATTACCCTTAGGAGAGGCGTCTCTCCGAGCGCCTGCACAACCCTAGCAATTTCCCCCCATTCATATCCGGCGGTCTGAGACACGCCGCTCCCGGACTTGATTCAACTTGACTCTCCCGCCCTACAAAGTGTTCGTTCCCCACGCGAAATATTCAAAAAGATCATCTCAGAAAAAACCTGGGTCCGTGAAGTCCTGAAGTCGAAACTCCACCGCGCGGTCATCACCGAGGCCGATGTGGACTATGAAGGTAGTATCGAAATCCCCCGAGATCTCCTGGATGCCGCCGTTCTCTGGCCCGGCGAAAAAGTTCTGGTTGCCTCCATCACCTCAGGTGCCCGCCTCGAAACCTACGTCCTCGAAGGTCCACCCGACACCGGCAAGATTCTCATCAACGGCGGTGCCGCCCACCTCATCAAAAAAGGCGAACGCGTCGCCATCATGGCCTTCGGATACTCCGAAACCCCGATCAAGCCCAAGAATCTCCTCATGGGCGACAATAACGAGATCATCCGGGATCGCTGAAATCCCAATGCTCGGAAAAGAGCACAACATTTGAGTGTCCGGTCCTCAATTTCCATTTGATCACATCTGCGTCCTTCGCGGTAAACCTCTTCTTGAAAATTGAAAATTGAAAGTTGGAGTTTGAGGTTTGAAATTTGAAATTTAGGATAGGCGGCGTGAACCTCCTACTCCGCAACGCCCGCATCGCCTCCGAATCCTCCCCCGACCTCCTTTCCGCCGATGTTCTCATCCAGAATGGAATCATCCAAAAGGTAGCTCCCGACATCAACACACCTGACGATACCCGCGTCATCGATTGCAAAAACCAGATCCTCTGCCCCGGTTTCTTCGATGCCCACGTCCATTTCCGCGAACCCGGCCAGGAGCAAAAGGAAAACATAGCAAGCGGCTCTGAAGCAGCCATCAACGGCGGAATCACCGGGGTAGTCATGATGCCCAACACCTCCCCCGCCCTCGACTCCGGCACATCCGTCGCAGCTATCCTTGAATCGGGAAGAAAGAACTCCCGCATCCCCATCCACACCTCCGGCTGTGTGACCAAAGGCCGTGAAGGCAAAGAACTCGCAGCCATCGACGGCATGCGCGAAGCAGGCGTCAAAATGCTCACTGACGACGGCGACACCACAATCAACTCCTCCATACTCTACCGCGCGATGCAATACGCCTCGGAGTTCGATATGTTCTTCGCCTCCCACTGCGAAGTCCCTGAACTAGCCGGCCCTCGCGCCCTCAACGAAGGCCCGGTCTCTTACCGCCTCGGCATCGCCGGTTCCCCTGCTTGCGCCGAGGAAATCATCATCGACCGCGACATCCGCCTCGCCCACGCCACCGGCGCCCACATCCACATCCAGCACGTCTCCTCAAAAATGGGCATGGAGACCATCCGCTGGTGGAAATCCCGCGGCGACGTCAAAGTCACCGCCGAGGTATCGCCTCACCATCTGCTCTTCACCGACGAGCACATCGGCGACTTCGACACCCACTACAAGATGAACCCGCCGCTGCGCACCAAGGCGGACAACGAAGCTCTCCTCGAAGGTCTGTTAGACGGCACCTTCGATATGATCGCCACCGACCACGCCCCACACACACCCTTCGAAAAATCCCAGGACTTCGTCTCCGCCCCCAACGGCATCACCGGTCTCGATACCGCCGTCGTCTCCCTCTACCACCACTTCATCAAGGACGGAAAATTCGGCTGGGATACGCTCGTTAAAAAATACTCTGCCGAGCCACGCCGCCTCATGTCCCTCGAAGTACCAACCATCGAAGAAGGCCAACACGCCAACCTCACCCTCTTCAACACCGAGGCCACCTCCACTTTCACCAAAGACTTCATGAAGTCAAAAGCCCGGAACACCCCCTTCCTCGACAAAACCCTCAACGGACGAGTGGATCTGGTTGTGCTTGGGAATGAGATTTTACTGGAGAGATAAGTCAATGCCCAATCCCATGCACTTGTATCACGAGGCACAAGCGTGATGGCCAGGCCAGCGAGAACAGACCAGACCCTCACCTACCTACAATCCGATACACCGCTCCAGTGAGATCCGCGAGATAGAGTTCTCCCGCCGCATCCTCACCGAACGTCGGGATCAGGCTGATGCGACCACTTTCAGGCTGAAGCTCGCTGGTGTGATCCCTGAATCCGGTCGCCTTCCCCTCTTTCAACTCGAATGACCAAATCCGCGGATTCTGATAATCGGCGAAAATATAGCGACCTTGCATCCCCTTGATCTTCGATCCGCGGTAGACATATCCCCCAGTCACCGAAAGACCTTCGGTCGGGCCACTACCGTGTTTGTAAACATAAACCGGCTCATGATTGTTTTCGGGCTCCGCGCCACCGATCCCTTTCTTCGGCGTTTTTATCGCCCCCTCGCGCAATCTCCACCCGAAGTTCTTCTCGAAAATCTCTCCATCCCTCACCATGTCGATCTCCTCCCAGGCATTTTGCCCGACATCACCGATCCAGAAATCCCCGGTCACCCTGTCGAACGAGCAACGCCACGGATTCCGGAGACCGATCGCTACGATTTCCGGCCTGACTGCCTTATTGTTCAGGTAGGGATTGTCCGCAGGAATCTTGTATCCGGTCTCTCCCGAAACATCGATACGGAGAAGCTTTCCAAGAAGCGAACCCATGTCCTGCGCGTAATTCTTCGGGTCGTTCGCGGATCCACCGTCTCCCGTGGCAACATATAGATATCCATCGGGCCCGAAACCCAACCAGCCACCATTATGATTTCCATATGGCTGCTCGTATTTGAGAATCGTTTCTCCGCTATCCGGATCGGTGGTGTTCCTGTCCTTGGAAACAAAACGAACGACGCGACTGTCTCCACCCTTCTCATTGAAATTGACATAATACCGACCGCTTGTCTCGAAATCCGGTGCGAAAGCCAAACCCAGTAAACCCTGCTCGTTGCCCTTGCGAGTGACTTGCTCCGTAATATCGAGGAACGGCACATCCGAACGTTCACCACTCTCAAGATCCACGATCCAAACGGTGCCCGCCTGTTCAAGTATCCAGATCTTATCCTCCGCAGAATCTGGCGATCCAACCCAGACAGGACGCTCAAAACCCTTGGCAATAAGTTGGCTCGCGAGCTCGGCATATGCTGAAGCCGCCGCGATAAATGGTATGAACAGAAGGTATCTGAATAATTTCATGATTGCGCAATCTAGCCATAAATCACGTGATGGCAAGTTGTCTGACTATCCAAAAGAGCAACTGTTCCATTTCGTGACTTGAAAATACTTTGAGACCTCGGAACTCTGGCAGCCCGGCAGACAAAAGATTCAAAAATAATTCAAGATGCGATTTTTGGCGACTTCTACAGAACTCTTTTACCTTCAAGGCTTTCCAGCGCCGCCCGCTATTTGGTTTTAATCCTGTGAAAAATTTCTAAAAAACAGACTTGCCAATCGGCATGGGTATTTGCAATCTTTCTCGCATGTCCTCCTTAAATAAATCAGTGAGTTTCCTAACTGCCATTGCTCTGTGCATCTGGATCGTTTCAACTTCAGCCACACACGCTCAATCTGGGCAGAAACAATACCCTGGCACTGTTTTGGTTGCCAATGTGGTTGGTAAGGCCGAGGCAACTCGTGCTGGAAGCAATTCATCGAGAAGTCTGAAGAAGAGGGATACAATTAGTGAAAAAGACATCGTAAACGTCGGTGATGCTTCAACAGCGACACTTGTTTTCTCAAATGGCGCCACCGTTAAGTTACTCGAAAACACTTCCCTTGAGATTTCGAAATTCCTCCAAGCCCCGTTTTCAACCCCGTTCGCAATGCCCATCGCCACCGAGGAGCCCACCACTTCCTCAACGGAAATGAAACTCAATAAAGGTGAGGTAGTGTGCAAGGTGAAAAAACTCCGCACCGCTGAGGGGTCATATTTGACAGTCAATACTCCGGTTGGTGCCGCAGGCGTCCGGGGAACCACTTTTTCCGTCAGCTATTCTCCCGCTGCGGACGGCGGCCAAGGGACTTACACATTGAGTGTCACGGAAGGTTCGGTTGAAATGACCGATGCCAACGGCAATCCCACGACAGTTACTGCCGGAAATGAGATCGTCATAACATTCACATCGACTACGGACGGGGATGGAAACACTACACTCACCATAGCTGATGTGGTAAATCAGCCGATCACGCCTGCTCGCCAACTCGCTATCAACAATGCGGCAAATGATCAAGAGGCCGACAATGTTATCTTCGAAGCAACCGACTCTGGTCTACTTGATGCCCCGGGATTTGTTGATGCGGAAGACGGGGGGGAAGACCCTGCCGCTGATACCCCACAAGTAACCGATCCGAATCCGTAAGCGGGGCCTAGCGTCGCTTTATTTTGAAATCGACCGGTAACCTATTTCCTTGGATTCGGTATTTACTACTACTTGCTATTCCATTCGCATGGTGCCTGTTAGGTCAATTTGGGCACCTGCAATTCTTCGAAAATCGCCTTCTGGATCTAAGGTTCAGGATGCGGGGGGAAGTCAGCACACCGCTCAAGATTGTATACGTCGATATCGATAATGAGGCCATTCAGGCATACCGCTGGCCATGGAATCACAGTCGCTTCGCCCAACTACTTGATGCGCTTTTCGATCACGGAAAGGTAAAAGCAGTCGGCATCGATGTCCTTTTTTCGGAGAACTCGCGTCCCGATTTCGGAATCAAAGAGCAGAACGAAGGTCGCCTGTTATTTGGCAAATCCATTCATGAACATCAATACGTGGTCCTAGCTGCCAGCTACGTGCCGGGTCCGGGTTTAATTCAGGAACAAAGGCAGTTCCCGTGGGTTTTTGAAGGCGCTACCGATCCTACAAAAAACAGCGCTCCAGAGCTTCCGGCATTTCCAATTCTGGGTCCCACATGGGGGATTCCCGGACTGATTGATACCTACAAGGGTGAAGCCCGCATAATACCTATTTTTGCAGAATCCGCGATTGGTACGTTCTATCCGATGTCCTTGCGCCTGGCGCTGCTCCATTGGGGCCTCACGGATGAAGCACTGGTTCGTTTCCCGGACCGGATAGAGGTTCGGAAACCGGACGGCAAACTTCTCACCTCAATTCCATTGCAGCGTGGACAGTTGGTTGAAGCTAACTGGTTTTCCCGCTGGATCTCCCCGGAAAATCTGAGGTGCAGCGTTGCCGATATCGGTCAAAATCTGTCTTTATTGGAGGATCCGGATCCTCAACAACAAGCTATTGGCCGAGCGTTTTTCGATCAGTTCAAAGATGCCATTGTCCTAGTGGGCCCCGTCGATCCACTACTCCAGGACTTGGCCAAAACCCCCTTCGATGACATTCCCGTGCCGCAGGTCGGTTTCCATGGAAATCTCCTGAAGACATTCGTTACTGGCAATTACCTCCAGCGATTGCCGGACTGGGCCAATCATTTTCTCACCTTCTTGCTGACGATCTCGGTGGTAGGTCTTGCGCTCGTGCAGAGCTTGAACAAAATCAGCTTTAAGATACTCGCTCTGCTACTCGTCGTGTTCTACATAGGAACCGCCTTCTGGCTTTTCCAATCAAACAACGTGATAGTCCCGCTGACCGCTCCTCTCGGCGCGACCGTGATGACCGGCCTAATCGCCTTCGGTTGGCAGTTGGTGGATGAGCAACGGGCAAAAAGCCAAATCAGAGGCATGTTTGGCACCTATGTCTCACCCCAACTGGTGGAGCAGATGGTGAAAACCGGCGAAAGTCCCCAGCTTGGAGGTGTCGAAGGGGAGATCACAGCCTATTTCAGCGATATCCAAGGCTTCTCGGGTTTTTCGGAATTACTACCGCCTGATAAGCTGGTTGAGCTGATGAATGAATACCTCACGGCCTGCACCGATATCGTCCTGGCCCAAGGCGGGGCATTGGATAAATACATCGGCGACGCGGTACTCGCCATGTTTGGTGGCCTCGTCCCCTTGGAAGACCATGCCTACCGGGCATGTGTGGCGTCCCAACTCGTCCAGATCAGATTGGGTGAACTCCGAAAAAAATGGCGGCGTGAGGGGGAGAAGTGGCCAACTATTGTCGGCCAAATGCAATCGAGGATCGGCTTGAACAGCGGCTTGGCAATTATTGGAAACATGGGCAGCCCCGCACGGTTCAACTACACCATGATGGGTGACAACGTCAACCTTGCTGCCCGCATGGAATCCGGAGCGAAGTCTTACGGCGTTCTGAATATGGTCGCGGAGGCGACCTATCTGGATTGCCAGAAATATGGCGGCGATCACGTGATTTTCCGTAATCTCGACAAGATCATCGTCAAAGGCAGGAGCGAACCCGTTTCGATCTTCGAGATTGTCGGATTGAAAGACAACGTGGTGGACCGGACCCACGAATGCCTCGCCATCTACGCAGACGGTCTTGCGCGCCAGCAGGCAATGGATTGGGACGGGGCCGAGAAATGTTTTCGTCAAAGCGCCAGTCTCGAACCGAATCAACCGAGTAAAACCTCGGGGATGAAATCCAATCCCTCTCTCGTCATGATTTCCCGTTGCCAACAACTGCGGACCCATCCACCCAAAGCGGGATGGGACGGGGTTTATGTCATGCAAAGCAAGTAACAGATCAAGTGACGTTGTTGCCTATACTATAAGTGACAATGATTACGTAGGCGAGTTTGCATAGCAAGTGTAGCGATTGATCCACCACTACTCCGAACTTGTCTTCACCCTTCGCAAGGTCAATTAACCAGTGTAAAATAAACTCCACCACGCCCAGCGCCAGCGAGCCGGTCAGGAGCCAAACTCCTCCGGCCTGAATTACACTGTGAGCGGATAGGGCGATCAGCCATTCTGATTTGGATGTTGCGTCCTTTCGGACCTTCTGCCGGGCCAAATAATCTCCCTGTAAAGGAAAATCAGCCAGCGCGTGACTTACCAAAAGAGCCAAAAATAGCGAAACCGGATCTTGGATCAGGGTCATATTCACTCGTTATCTACCCAATAATGGTGAAGTGATGACTTTTTATCGGCGTTTGCCAACTTCTCATTCATGCTACGGATTCTCCGGGAAACCTGCGCGAGCAATCCGCGGAACACTGCTATGCAAGCCTCGGAGTCCGCCTCAACAAAAGCGTTCAACTCTTCCCTTGTCAGCGACCAGATCACCGATGGGCTGCGAACAATGACGGAGGCGCTCGCATTTCCCGGATCAAATAAATTGACCTCGCCTATCGCGTCCCCCTCTCCCAGAGAGGCGATCAAAACCTGCCGTCCTTCCACCTCCGTGACAATGTGAAGGTTGCCATGCAAAATGATGTAGAGAGAATCCTGCTTTTCCCCCTCGGTAATAAGGACCGTTCCAGCTTCAGGGCGGTGATACTTGCCAAAGCATGCTAGAAACGCGCGATGCTCTGAAGAAACATCGCTCAAGAAACCCAAGCTAGGCAGTTCGGTCGAACATGAAGATAAATCTTTCATCAAGGTGATGGGGTTCGGGATTTTCAAATCCAAGCGTCATTACAAATGCACGGACTTTTCACATAACTATCAGACTGGAATCTGATTCCAAGCGTTTTTGCATAATTTTAGCACTTGCGGACCTCTGATGGATACGTCGGCGCGTTTACCTCTATGCCGTTGAGAATTCGACTCTCCTAATTTTCGTGACCTCCGCGTATTGCTGAAACAATCTCCCGCCATGCAAGACAACATCCTCGCCAAAATCCAATCCCTCGGCCTGAAACTCCCGGAAGTTCCCCAACCCGTTGCGGCATACGTGAACTACGTGCGAAGCGGCAACCTACTGTTCCTTTCCGGCGGACTCCCCATCGATGGCGAAACGAAAATTCTAGGTAAAGTTCCTTCTGTCTGCTCGGTAGAATCCGCTGTCGAAGGCGCGCGCATCATCATCCTCAACCGTCTCGCAGTCATCAAGGAAGCCCTCGGCTCGCTTGACAAAGTGAAGCAGATCGTCTCCCTCAACGGATTCGTAAACTCCGATCCCGACTTCTACGGACATCCGCAAGTGGTCAACGGCGCATCCGAACTCCTCGTCGAGATCTTCGGCGAGCGCGGCATGCACTCCCGCACCGCCCTCGGTGCCGCCGCCCTGCCGCTCAACGTCTCCGTGGAAATCAATCTCACCGTAGAGGTCGAGTGAAGCCCTGAAATTTTTCTTTACCAAATTCCTTCATCCGGCCATCTTGTTCCCAAGAACACTGTTCAGGAAACCATGGCCAACTCCCTTACCAAACGACAAAAAGAAATTCTCGACTTCCTCCACACCGCCAGCCGCACCACCGGGCTGATGCCGAGCACCCGCGAGATCCAACACCACTTCGGATTCGCAAGCCAGACCGCTGCGATGAGCCACCTCCGTGCGCTTGAGAAAAAAGGCGTCATCCAGCGCCTGCCCGGAAAAGCCCGTGCCGTCATTTTCCCTGAAGAACTCGACCGCGAGGAAATCCGCGATATCCCCGTCTACGGTCGTATCGCCGCTGGCTTCGCCGAAGGCTCCCAACAGGAACCCGACGGCTGCCTCTCCATCGACATCGCCTCACTCGGCTCTTCCGGCAACAACGAAACCTTCGCCCTGAAAGTCCGCGGCGAATCCATGATCGACGCCCATATCTGTGATGGAGATACCGTGGTCCTCGAAAAACGCGAACCGCGCAACGGCGAAGTCGTCGCCGCGCTGATTGACGGCGAGACGACTCTCAAACGTTATGTCTCCGAAAAAGGCAAAACCTACCTCCGTGCGGAAAATTCGGATTTCCCCGACCTTATCCCCGTCGAGGAACTCATCATCCAAGGTGTCATGATCGCATTGTTGAGGAAAGCCGCTTGACCTCAATAGCCTTTCATCCACTCGACAATATCCGCAACATCCTGTGCGCTCAGGCCGAGCTGGTCTGCACTCAGCATCAGCGAACGGTCCATTTGCTTTCTTTTCTTGATTTCGCCCTTGGGCACATCCTGGCTTACTCCACCCGTGGAACGAATGGTCACCGTCTTGCCTTCGGAAAGAATCAAACCATCGATCCAGTCACCATTTTTGAGCTGGATTGTGTGTCCTTCGAATCCTTGGGATATCTCGATCGACGGATCAACAAGCGAACGGATAACCACTTCCGGCGGCTGGCTCTTCGAGAAACCTTTGAGCGCCGGCCCGTATTGAGCGCCCTTACCGTCGATCTGGTGACACATCACGCAGCGACCTGCAAGTTGTTTGCCCTTCGCAGCATCGCCCTTGAGCTTCATGACATCAGCAACCGTGAACTTCGTTTCATCGGGTTTCTCCGGAACGGTGATCGATACCAATTTGGCCGGTTTGTTGACGATTCCCTTCTCGCGAAGAACAGGATCAAGATTCATCCCGGACCACTCTCCCTCGCTGCGGTTCTTGAGCCACCAAACTGCCTGATCCCTCACAACCGAATCTTCAACTGCCAAAGAAATCAACGCGTCCGCAGCTTCGCGGGTGTTGATGAACGCCAGAGAATCGACGGCTAGTTTCCGTGCTTCATCGCTCAAACCAGAGGCCGCCGCTCTCTTCGTGAGAGCAGGGACCGCGGCCTCAGGCATCAGCCTCCAAGTGAGTCTCGCAAACTTATCGGACCATTGTTCCGGATCACCCGGATTCATTTCATCCTCCAACGCTTTCCAAAGCTCTCCGGTATGATGACCGGCTCCGAGTCCGAGCGATTCCAAATAAGAGCGGTCTTTTCCGTCGTACCCTTTCGCAACCGACACCAGAACATCCTCAGCCTCGTCCCAACCACGGTAGCGCATTTCCATGGCGGCTTCCGCGCGGACGGCAGGAGATTGGTCCGATGCCAATTTCGTTGCGTATGGCAGTGCGTCGATCTTGCCATCTGCACGCCGGATCGCCCGGAAAGCCGTCAGACGTATCTCAGCATCATCATTGCTGTGAAGTTCGTTCAGCTTCGCCACTCCTTTTTCACCCATGTATGGCAACAGCCAGATCGCCCTGGCGGCCACGAAAGGGTTCTCGTTATTCAATACGGCAGCCACCGCATCGTAGGCCTTTTCGCCTTCCGCACGTAGCTTCTGGAAACCGACCCAACGGACATTGTTCGCTGGAGATTTCAGAGCGGTAATCGCGCCCTCGATAGTCGAAAAATCGATTTCCGGGACGACCGGTTTGAAACCTTTCGGTGCGATCCGATAAATCACACCCGATGCCGCGTCATCATTTGTTCCGTGCCCCCCAACCCGTGAATCCGTCCAGTCAGCCACATAGATCGCACCGTCAGCACCGACCGTGACATCCGAGGGACGGAACTGGTAAAGCAATTCCCGCCCCGATTTCGAATTGTCCTTCTTCTTGATCCGCCCGACGAAGTCCGAACCACGAAACTCCTTCTCGGGATTACTGGTGACGAAATCGCTCCGCTCCAGTTTGAAACCCGCTCCATCCAGCTCCGGCTGATAGCTGAAAATCACGTTCTTGCCCGGCTCGCAGGAAAGCAGGGTTCCGATGAAATCTTCTCCTAGAGCCCCGTTTTCATAAAACGCGACTCCGGTCGGCGAACCCCCGCCGTAAATATCGCCCGCAGGCATGGTCCCCGGGTCCTCCTGCCGCCACTCTGCGGTGGGTATGTCCTGGCCCGGGCGCCTATCGGCCCTCCAGTCGCGCTTTCCATCACGCGAGAAATACCCTGCGTTTCCATGCTCGATCATGTGTGTCACCCGGCAGGCCGGCGGATCGTCGTTATCATTCTGGAAAACGAATCCATACGAATTCGTGATCTGCTCGTAGGAATTACGGAAACCGTTGCCTATCACCTCGGTACCAGTGCCATCCGGGTTGATGCGAAACGCCGCACCAGCGTTGTAGGAAAATCCGTCATCGGATTTCTTTCCTGCGATAGCCCTTACATCGGTCACGTATTTCGAAAAAGGCTCATGCACGTATGCCCCGCCGAACCTGAACGTTTTCCCGGACTTATCCGTGAACATGCCTCCCGTATTGCCTTGGTTGAAAACCCATTTCCCATCCGGACTTCCAGTCACTGAATGCAACGAGTGATCATGATTGCGACCGTTGAAGCCGGTTAGAAACACCTCTTTGGTATCACCATCTTTCTCATTGAATATCCCGTCCCGGTTCTTATCAGTCAGCTTGAGAAGATCGGGCGGCTGCGAAACCATCACCACATTGTCGAAAACTCCTATCCCCAGCGGTGTGACCAACTCGGGGTCCTGCCAGAAGACAGTCGACTTGTCCGCCTTGCCGTCCTTGTTGGTGTCTTCGAGGATGACGATCCGGTCACCTTCGGGGCGCCGCCCCCCCTTACTCCGGTAATTCACGCCCTCGGTCACCCAGATCCGTCCGAGAAGATCGACATCCATGTTTGTCGGATTGTAGAGCATCGGCGAAGTCGCCCACGGCGTTATCTCCAAGCCCTCCGGCAATACAAACGAATCCAGCGGCATTTCCGGCTGCTCCTCGGTGGGACTCCACCCAAATGCCGACGCAGAGAGGATCAAGGAAATAAACAAAGGGTTTTTCATAGATTAGCGAAGGTTTATTCTTCAACTCCGAAACTAGTGGCAACCCCTTTTGGGTCAATCTTTTCCACCCGGTAGGGCCGAAACCCGCACAACCGGTTCCTAGCTTATCATTTTCGCCAGAATTACTCTGGAAATTTCCACTCCGCGCACCCAACCTCCCGGCATGGGAGATTTCACAACAAAAATCGAGCAAGCCTTGGCCGACCCGCAGAACCAAGGCGAGATGGCTGACGCCGATTCAGTCGGAACCGTGGGTTCCCCCGATTGTGGCGACATGATGCGGATGTGGCTCAAATTTTCCGAAAAGGACGGCAAGAAGATTATCGACCGGGCCTCATTCCAAGCATTCGGATGCCAAACCGCCATCGCGGTCGCTTCGATCGCGACTCAACTCCTGAAAGGTAAAACCGCGGAGGAAGCCCGCGACTTGAGTGCGCAGGACCTCGCCGGTGATCTCGGCGCGCTCCCTCCCATGAAAATTCATTGCGGGCAGCTCGTCGAAGGCGCGCTGCGCAACGCGCTCGACCCCTCGGGATCCGAAGGTCAACACACTCCTCCGAAAAACTCACTACTTGGAGACATAGCCAAAGATAAATCCCACGGCATCAAAATCGTCCCCCTCGATCAGTAGTCCGATAGATCAACTGACAACCTGCCGTTCCAATAACCTTAATCCATTTTCCCTGTGCTAGAACTCCAAGACGTTTGTTTCACGATCAAAAAAGACGGCCAAGACGTGAACCTCGTCGATCAAGTCTCGATCAAAGTCCCCAAAGGCCATTTCATGGCGATCGTAGGTCCTTCCGGTTGCGGCAAGACGACCCTCTTGAAAACTATCGCGGGCCTGAATCCTGAATCTGATGGCTCCCTTTTCTGGGACGGGAGAAACCTCTCCGAAGAGGGTGATTTCTCTCCATCGGAAATGGGATACGTCCCCCAGTTCTCCATCGCCTATGATCCGCTCACGGTTGATGAATCGGTTGAAGCCGCCACTCGACTTCGAGTGAGGTCCAAGGACACTGCCGAACTCGACCATAGGATTGACCGCGTCCTCGAAGAAACCGGCCTCGGCCCGATCAGCGACAGAACCGTCAAAGTGCTCTCAGGTGGCCAGAAACGTCGGCTCGGCCTTGCCATGGAACTGGTTTCCGATCCGAAAATTCTTCTTTGCGACGAAGTCACTTCCGGCCTCGACCCACGCTCCGAGCGCGAGATCGTCCGGCTTCTTCACGACCTCTCACGCAAGGACGGCCGCATCGTCATGTCGGTCACCCACTCTCTCGCTCACTTGGAACTCTACGACTCAATCCTTGTGTTGCACGAAGGTCGTGTCGCCTTCCACGGACCACCTGAGCAGCTCAATCACTATTTTTCCGTAAAAGATACCGAAGAAGTCTACCCGCGACTCGCGACCCAGCCTTCGGAGAGGTGGCAGAGTTCTTGGGGCAAACACCGTGATTCCTATTATTCGATGCTCGAAAAGAATCGCGAGCGCTTGATTGCAAGCGGTGACCTTCATGAGGAAAAGCCCGCTCCTGAAAATACGGATGACGAAGACGAGAGGGCGGAGGCACCCAAGCTACCGGGCTTCTTTTCCCAATTCGCAACACTTCTCTCCAGGCGGTGGCGAATTTTCTTCAGAGATAGAGGTCAGGTTTTCCTTCAACTTGCCATCCTCATCTGTTTCCCGGTCCTGGTCACCCTTTTCAGTGACAAAGCTTCGGGCAATATCCGCCGCTACTCAGATATGCGGCAGGACAATATTTTCCAGGAAATCCAGGAACAACAATCTGTCAGATCCGACCAGGCCAAGGTTGGATCCGCCATCTCAGGAATTATCATGTTCCAAGTCGTTCTCCTCGCACTCATGGGATCCAATAATTCGGCAAGGGAAATCGCCGGGGAACGGCCTATTTATGAAAAGGAAAAATTCGGGGGCCTCCGACCAATGGCATATCTGTCGTCAAAAGTCGCCTTCCTGTTGTGCCTGGTGATCGCCCAGTCGCTGTGGATGGCGTTTTTCGTGAACTTCTTTGGACCATTCCGGGGAGACTTCATCCAGCACGCGATTTTCCTTCTGTTGATCAACTCCGCGATGACAGCTATCTGCCTCGCAATCTCCGGGCTCATGAGAACGGCGGAGCAGGCATCACTGCTCTCCATCTATCTGGTCGGATTCCAGTTACCCCTCTCGGGTGCAGTGCTCGCACTCCCTGAACATATCGAGGCATTCACACGGCCCTTTATTTCAGCCTATTGGGCATGGTCCGGATCGGTTGAAGCGCTCCAGTCCCAAGTTCACGGAGCTGTGAAATCCGTTATCGACACTTCACTTTCAACCCAAAACGCCTGCCTCTTCACCCTGGCAATCCATATTCTGGCAGCGTTGGGGCTCGCTTGGATTGGTGTCAGGCGCCCTCAGTGGGAATAGTGCGTCCCAGAATCTTCAAAAATCCTTTATTTATCCCACATCCAAGGCATCTTTCCCTTATTAACAGATTCAAATTCCATGGCACGTCGCGCTAGCTCCAGCACAAACCCAGTTCTCATCGTCGTTATTGCCGTCGTTGTTATCGCAATCATCTTTGCTGGGAAATCCCTCCTGACAAATAAATCGACCTCTTTTTCAGATATCACGCCGCTTACCGTCCAAGACCTTCTCGACAACGGCAACAGCCTTCGTGGAAATGTTTATGCCATTGAGGGTAAGATCGACGAAAAGCTTCGCTGGACACCTTCAAACGGGCAGGTCGTGAGTATCAGGGTAGAGTCTTCTGGCGGCGAGGAAATCATTCCCATCCAAATCCCGGACAAATTCAGTAAACTTAATATGGAACGTGAGCAGCGTTATGCTTTCAAAGTTGAGTTTGAGCAAGGTGGTATACCCGTCGCAACCGAGATCAGTCGCCTGTAAATTAAGAGCATCTAAAAACCAATCTTCCGTATGAAAATTCGAGTCATCAGCCTCCTTGTATACACCACTATTCCAGCTTTCACGCAGGTCTACACTCCTCCGGAAAACCCCTCGGGGCCTAGCGCACCCGCCCTACCCACGGACAACAGTCCACCTCCGGCAAAACAGCCGGCAGCTTCACCACTCGGCCAGGAAATCCCGATGCTCGACCCCTCAGCCGAGACAATCACCGTCGGCGGTGTGGCCATTCCACTCGGAGACAACAGGCTTCTCAAGGCCCGCTTTGAAAAATACCTCAACCAGCCACCTGAAAATGATGGTGAAGCCCGGGCATACAGGCAAACCGTCGACGAGATTCTCGCGACAATATCCCCTTTCAGATCCGGCGGGCCGGATCTCAAGGACGCATTCAAACTCCTTCCGCGCGCCTCTGCTTATCCTGGAGATGCAAACCTCTGTTCATCACTCGCGGAAGCGATCTATATGGCTCTGCTTGCGAAAAAAGACGTCCGGCAACTCTCCGAGCTGAACAAGACAATCGAAACCGAAAAGAAAGCAATCATTCGGGAAGCGGATTGGCACGCTAGGAATGACGCCAACGATGGTGTCAGTGGCACTGAACCAACCAGCTCGAAAGGCGATGGAAAAGGAAAGGGCAAGGGAAAAGGCGGGAACAACACTCAGGCTGTAACCTCCGGCGAAGGTTCCGGTTCCCTGAAGTATGCGGATACTCTTCGGCGCATCACCGAAATCGAAGCCCTTAAAAAACAAAATATCATTCGCACAGAAGCGCAGACAATACGAACCAAAGCCCAATACCAGGTTTCAATGATTCAATGGTTCGCCCAGCGACGTTACGAGCACGTCCTGATGGCAGCCCGGTTCTACAACCAGATCTGGAAAGATGGGGATGCCACCCTTCGGGTCGATAAAAACTCGGATGTCTCAAAATTGTTTTCTGAATCTCTGGGAATTTCACCTACCGTTGCCTCCCTCGACGCACTCTCCAACGAAGCAATCCGTGAAGTTGGCAAATACATCGAAGCTTTCGACCTGCTAATATCACGCGACGAACTTCACTCCGCATCCCAACGCCTGATGGAAGCCTACGCGCTCGGGGAATACCTTGCACCAGTCGCAACACTTCCTCTCGAGAAAAAGCGCAGGGTCGCACTGTATGTAAGAGATCTTCACGAACTCTACGGGTCGCTTCAGGCCCGCGATTACGTACGTGGAAAGGAACTTGCCGACAAATTGAAAGAAACGGCGAAAGACTTCCCATCTTCCAAAGTCGATTCGATGATTTCCGCCTACACGCTCGCCTCGGACCTGGCAATCGAGGAAGCCAAAGCGCACCTCCTGGGCCGAAACTCCGACAAAGCTGCCGAAAAAATCAAAGCTGCTGCGGAAATCTGGCCTACCAACCCGAAGCTCGAGGAGTTCCGCACGCTCGTGGCCAACTCTGGTGGAGTCGTCACCGCACGCAACGATTTCGACCGCCTGCTTTCAGAAGGTAACTATCGTGAGATCGCCCGCCGCCAATATGAATTTGCTCCAGCCATCCAGGGTGATGCGACTCGCGAGGACGCGTTCAAACAGATCATGGAAAGCCTTCAGACCATTGAGGCCGCAATAGGCAAAGCTAGCGAATTCTCCCGCATCGGCCAGAACTACGGCGCATGGGAACAACTGGCCGAGGTCCGCGAGGACTTTCCAGACGACCCGAAGCTTGGCCGTGAGCTCGAGCTTCTCGCTCCCAAAGTCGCGGACTTCACCCTCGCCCTCGACAAGGCCCGCCAGTTCGAGAACCGGACCCCAAAACAAACCGGTTCCTCGCTTTCATGGTTCCTAAAAGCCCGCTCAATCCATCCGCAATCCGAGCAAGCCGAGGAAGGCATTCAGCGCCTGTTGGACGAAATTCTTCCGGAACAGTAGTAACCTGATATCTGGAATTCGCATTGGTTGCGAAAGGTTTTCGATAACCCCTTGATCGATCGCTAAAGCACGCTAGTGTCCGGTCTCTTTATGGCCCGTCAAATCAATATCAACCTCACCGTCATCCGCCTCGCGATTATTGGCATCCTCATTCTCGTCGGCGTTTTCACCAGCTTCTACACCGTCTCGGCAGACGCCCAGGCAGTCGTCCTACGTTTCGGAAAACCGATCAAAACAACCGATCCCGGCCTCCATTTCAAGCTCCCCTACGGAATAGACCGCACGCTTATTGTGGAGGTGAAACGCCAGCTACAACAGGAATTCGGATTCGGCACCCCGGGAGCTACGAACGAATGGCAATTCACCGATCCCAGCGAACAGGAACTTGAGAAATCCATGGTCACCGGCGATCTCAATGCCGCCCTCGTCGAATGGGTCATCCAGTATCGCATTGATGATCCGGAACAATACCTCTTCGCCGTGCGCCAGCCGGATGCCACGCTCCGCTCCCTGACGGAAAGCGTAATGCGGGAAATCGTCGGGGATCGCACCGTCGATGAAGTCATAACGGTCGGTCGCCAGGAAATCGAAAGTATCGCCTCGGAGAAACTCCAGGCGGCAACAGCCGACTACGCCATGGGCTTGCGCATCATCCAGGTGCAACTCAAGGACGTGAACCCACCTCGCCGCGTGCAGGCTTCTTTCAACGAAGTGAACCAAGCCCAGCAGGAACGCGAAAGCGCGATCAACCGTGCCAACGGAGAATACAACAAGGAGGTTCCACGCGCCCGCGGCGAGGCCGACCGCATGATCTCCGCTGCCGAAGGCTACGCCAAAAAGCGAGTGAATGAAGCCGAGGGCGATGTCGCATCCTTCGAAGCCCTTCTCGTCGAATACACCGTCGCCCCGGCGATCACCCGCCGCCGACTTTATCTTGAAACCATGTCCGAGATCCTGCCGAAGCTCGGCAAAACCATAATCCTCGACGAGGAGGCCAAAGGCCTGCTTCCCCTCATCAATCTCAATCAAAAGTAAGTCGGAACCCGTACTTCAGCCCGCAACCGATCCCGATCCGGGTTTAAAATTTAAGATCTCAATTTTCCTATGAAAAACCTCTACGTTTCTATCGCAGCCATCGCCGTCGCCGCTATCGTCTTCGTCCTCTACATCTGCTCCTACACTGTCTCGCCGACGGAGCAGATCATCATCACCCAGTTCGGTGAACCGAAGGGAGAGCCCGTCACCGAACCAGGCCTCCATTTCAAGACACCCTTCGTCCAGGTGATCAACCGAATCCCGAAAAACATACTCCCATGGGATGGTAACCGCAATGAGATGCCCACCAAGGATAAGCTCTATATCTCCGTCGATACCTTCGGACGGTGGCGGATCACCGATCCCCTCGCCTATTTTCTCGGCCTCCGTAACGAACAAACCGCAAACTCCCGCTTGGAAAACATTCTCGGTTCCGCCACGCGCAGCATCATCGGCAAACACGATCTCATAGAAATCGTCCGCACGGACAAGGATCGGGAACCCATCAAGGACGAGACTCTCGATGTGTTGACCGAAGGCCAGGCAGGAAGCATCGGAGTCCTGCCGCAAATCAGCAAAGGCCGCTCGGTTCTCGAGGATGAAATCATGGCTGATGCTCTGCCTAAACTAGCAGAGCTGGGCATCGAACTGCTCGACGTCCGCTTCAAACGCATCAACTACAACCCCTCGGTGGTCGAAAAAATCTACGAGCGCATGATTTCCGAGCGCCAGCAGATCGCATCGAAATTCCGCTCCGAAGGAGAGGGTGAAGCCGCCCGCATCCTCGGTGATAAAGAGCGCGACCTTAACGGTATTTCCTCCGAAGCTTACAAGCAGGTGCAGACCATCCAAGGCAAGGCTGATGCCGAGGCATCCAAGATCTACGCCCGAGCTTACGATCAGAATCCCAAAGCTGCGGAACTATACGAATTCATCAAGACCATGGAGATGTATCGCAAGACCATTGGCAAGGAGTCCACCCTCGTCCTTTCAACTGAATCGGATCTCTTCAAGTTCCTCAAATCCTCAGACCCTGCGGCACCTGCGGACAACCCCGCCCAATGATTATCCCAACGGCTCCAGCCGTAGCATTGGTAATCAGTTCACCCACACAGCGGGTGCCACCATCCCAGAGGCGTGGCCGGTCCCAGCAGATCGTCAGCCTTCCCGACGTCAGCGCAGGTCTGCGGCACGTCTCCCGGCTGCCTCGCCAGATGGATCGCTGCATCAAAGTCTCCCGTTTCAAACACTCAGCTGGAAAATTCACGGTCGCGGATGTCACCTCTTTCCAAGGAATCTCTTTACTTCATCTGGCGATATGATCCTCATTGATTTCCGATTCTCGATAGAGAATCGAATTACGGATTCTCCACAAGAAAAGGATAATTGTGCGCGGGATAACCTCCATTATGGAGCCCACATTCGAATACCTCTCAATCGAGGGCTTTGCGATGAAATTTCCAGCCATCCCAATATCAGCAAGCGAAGGATACGCCGCCCCTGACTTGAACTGGTGAAGAGTGGTGCGATTGCCTCAGGTTTAGCGGATGTCCTCCTCATCCATGCCGCCCCGTGGCGCGTCGCCGACGTGACCTTTTTCGTGATCGAGATCCGTCATCCCTCCGATCGCCAGATGCGTCGATTTCGGCTGCGGTCTGCGCCTCGTCATCACTGACCCCGGCCAGATCTCGCTCGCCGCCTCGCCCCCAAGGCTCTCCAACTCCTGCTCTACGGCATCGACCTGCGCGGTGAGGAAATGAGGCCGTGGAATGAGAGGAATTAAAAAATATCCGTAAAACTATTACGAACCTAGTAGTTTGCTTGGACTCTATTTTGCCTGCGACATCGAAACTCCAGAGAAAACCTTCGCCCTCAAGGATCATCAGATCGAGGCCGCCGATCCCGGAGCCTTCCAGCGCATCGGCGAGGAAGTCACCTAGCCCGACTTTCGCTGTTAGATTGAGAAATCGCCTAATTTGAACCCTCCGAGGCGCTGGAACCCTTGATTTCACAGCGCCGGGTATCCGAAAACGGCTGTGGTGGAGACCCACCCCATCGACAGACGGGATTTAACAGGTCTATCCTCGGTGCTAGTTTATGTTCCTGCGCGCCAACAAACGATTCAAAGACGGCAAAGAGCACCGCTACTGGAGTGTCGTCGAAAACCGCCGCATCGCCGGTGGTGGTTCCGTCCAGAAAACCCTGCTCTATCTCGGCGAGATCAACGACAGCGACCGCGCAAGTTGGACCCGCGCCATCGAAGCTGTCGATGAACGCGAGCAAATCCGCCAGATTCATCTTTTTCCGGAAGACCGCACGCCCGATCCCCTGCTCGAACATCCCACCCTCAGGCTGCGTCTCTCCCACATCGAACTCGCCCGCCCACGCCAATGGGGCGGCTGCTGGCTCGCCCTGGAACTCTGGAATCGCCTCGACCTCGACACCTTCTGGCAACCTCTCCTGCCCGACTCCCAAAAAGGCACACCCTGGCTCAAAGTCCTCAAAACCCTCGTCGCCTACCGATTGTTGGAACCCGGCAGCGAGTGGCGTCTCCACCGTTCCTGGTTCGACCGCAGCGCCATGGCCGACCTCCTCGATGACGACTTCCGCATCGCCGCCAAAGACACCCTCTACCGCTGTCACGATAGACTTCTGGAGCATCGGGAAAAACTCTTCACCCACCTCAAGGATCGCTGGGCGGGACTCTTCGGCGCCACTTACGACATCCTGCTCTACGACCTCACCAGCACCTACTTCGAGGTCGATGCCAACGGCCCGGTCACCGAAGCGAGCGAAATCAAAGCCTTCGGCTACAGCCGCGACAAGCGCCCCGACTGCGTGCAAATCGTCATCGCCCTCATCATCACCCCTGACGGACTTCCCATCGGCTACGAAGTCATGCGCGGCAACACCTCCGACAAAACCACGCTCGCCGGCATGTTGGAAAAAATCACCAACCGCTACGGCAAAGAGCAGCGCACCTGGATCATGGATCGCGGCATCCCCACCGAAGAAACCCTCGGACAAATGCGCCAAGCCGATCCATCTGTTAGATACCTTGTCGGCACCCCCAAAGGTCGCCTCACCAAACTGGAGAAAGACCTCGCCACCAAAGACTGGCAGCAGGTCAAAGACGACGTCCACGTCAAACTCCTCCCCCGCGAAGGCGAACTCTACTCCTCGCCCGCAGCCTGCCGCGCCGTTGCAAGGAAAGCGCCATGCGGCGCAAAAAGCTCAAAGCCTACTGGACCCGCCTCAAAGAACTCCAAAAGCGGGAAAAACTCACCCGCGACGAACTCCTCCTGGCCATCGGAGCCGCCAAGCAGAAAGCCGGACGCAACGCCCACCGCCTCGTCATCCTCCACCTTCCCGCCAGCGGAGAACCCGTCAGCGACGACACCTTTCGCATCGAGCTGGATCGTCGAAAACTAAAAGCCACCCGCCGTCACGAAGGCCAGTATCTTCTCCGCAGCAACCTCACCGGCGAAGACCCCGCCGAACTCTGGCGCAACTACATCAACCTCGTGCGCATCGAAGAAAGCTTCCGCACCCTCAAAGGCGACCTCGGCCTGCGTCCCGTCTTCCATCAACTCGACAGCCGCATCGAGGCTCACATCTTCATCAGCTTCCTCGCCTACTGCCTCCACGTCACCCTCGAGCAATACAACAAGAAGGCGGCTACAGGCCTGAGTTCGCGCAGCGTGCTGGAGCGGCTCAACGAGATCCAGATGCTCGACGTGACCATCCCCGCCACCGACGGGCGCGAACTGCGGATGAAGCGCTACACCAAGCCCGAGAAAGTCCACCAACTCCTGCTCGACCAGCTCGGCTTCACCCTACCCGCCCAGCCCCCGCCCGAAATCCGAAATCCCAAGCCTGTGGTGGAGACCTTTTGAAAAAATGATCGCAAACTCAACGATTCGGCTCCGAAAAAACGTCTAACAACGAAAGTCGGGCTAGCTGCTCGATGTCACGCCTACCAGATTTTTCGAACGCCGCGTGATACGCACGACGGGGTCGCGTTTACTCCGCATACTTCTATTCATCAGTGGCCTCACCAAACGAAAAAACCGCCCACCTTTGCAAGTGGGCGGTTGTTTGAATGATAAGATAGACTGTGTCGTTATGCGGAAACCACGTCCTCTTCGTCGTCGAGCACTTCTGGCTCTTCCACGACTGGCTCAGGTTCCTCGACAGTGAACTCGAATTCCGAATCACGGTGGTGATGGAAACCGGTTCCGGCCGGGATAAGGTGACCCATGATGACGTTTTCCTTGAAGCCGCTGAGGTAATCGACACGTCCAAGCGTTGCAGCTTCCGTGAGAACACGGGTGGTGTCCTGGAAAGATGCGGCAGAGATGAATGAATCCGTCTCAAGTGATGCTTTGGTAATCCCGAGCAACACTGGTTCGCCTTCGGCGGGTTTACCACCGTTCGCGATGATTTCCTCGTTAACCTTCTTGAAGGTTGTGCGCTCGACTTGATCGCCCCAAAGGAACTGATCGGCATCTCCAGGCTCGGTGATTTTCACCTTGCGGAGCATCTGGCGAACGATGACTTCGATGTGCTTGTCGTTGATTTCCACGCCTTGGACGCGGTAGACCGATTGGACTTCGTTGACGAGGTGCTCCTGGAGTTCGGTCGCGCCGCAGGCTTCGAGAAGATCTTCCGGGGAAACAGGTCCCTCGGTGATCTGGTCGCCGTGCTTCACTTGGTCACCTTCGGTCACGATGATGTGTTTACCCATTGGCACAAGGTGATCGACGCCCTCTCCGGTTTGCGGATCGGTGACGATGACCTTCTTTTTACCACGGACGTTACCACCGAAGGAAACCTCGCCGGCAATCTTCGCAATCACGCAGGACTCCTTGGGCTTACGGGCTTCGAAAAGCTCGGCAACCCGTGGGAGACCACCAGTGATATCCTTGGTGCGGGCAACTTTACGCGGTGTTTTCGCGAGCTGCGTTCCGCCGGTGATTTTCTCACCTTCCTTGACGGAAAGGTGGGCGCCGACCGGGATCGAGTAGCTGATAATGACTTCGCCGGATTTCGGATCGACGATGCAGACCTGAGGATGGAGATCCTCTTTGTGCTCGGTGACCATGGTTCCTTTTTTACCGGTTTCCTTGTCAACCTCAGCCGCCACGGTGATACCGAGAATCATGTCGCGGAATTCAACCTTACCGGGCTTCTCGGTGAGAATCGGCACGTTGTAAGGATCCCAAGTGACAATCGTTTCTGCTTTCTTCACATCGTCGCCATCCTTTGTGGTGATAATGGATCCGATGATGATGTTGTGGCTTTCCAGCTCAAGACCGCCCTTGTCACGAATGGACACGGAGCCGTTCTTATTAAGAGCAACCCAATTACCATCCGAGTCCTGAACGACGCGCAGGTCTTTGTATACGATGCGACCGCTGTTCTTGGCTTTGATAAGTGGCTGTTTGAACGTTGCCGCAGCGACACCACCAACGTGGAAAGTCCGCATGGTAAGCTGGGTTCCAGGCTCACCGATTGACTGAGCGGCGATGATGCCAACCGCTTCACCAATCTTGACCGGTAGACCGGTCGCAAGGTTGAGACCGTAACAATTCGCACAACAACCGCGCTCTGCTTCACAAGTGAGAACCGAGCGAATCTTGAGCTTCTCGTGGCCGATTTTTTCAAGTGCGTTGGCTTGGGCTTCGCTGATCACGTCGTCAGCTTTCACGATGATTTCTCCCGAAACAGGGTCTTTGACCTTCTCACAAGACACACGACCGTAGATGCGTGTGGCAAGTGATGCGACTTCTTCGTCGCCATCGTAAATCGCTTCGACGGAGATTCCGTTTGCGGTGTGGCAATCTTGTTGGAAGACGATCACGTCTTGCGCCACATCCACGAGCTTGCGGGTCATGTATCCGGAGTCCGCTGTTTTCAGAGCGGTATCGGAGAGACCTTTGCGGGCACCGTGGGTTGAGATGAAATACTCAAGCACCGAGAGACCTTCGCGGAAGTTCGAAATAATCGGACGTTCGATGATCTCGCCGGACGGCTTGGCCATCAGGCCGCGCATGCCACCGAGCTGTTTGATCTGGGATTTGTTACCCCGCGCACCGGAATCGACCATCATGAAGAGTGGCGAAGCCTTCTTCTTGCCTTCGTTATACTCGATCTTGCGATAGAGCGCATTGGCGATCGTGTCGGTAGCGTGAGTCCAAATATCGACAACCTTCTGGTAACGTTCGCCATTGGTGATGATACCGTTGCGGTATTGTTTGGAGACCTTTTCGACCTCGGCGTAAGCGTTGGCGATAACCTCTGGTTTTTCCTCAGGGATGAGCATGTCGACGATACCGATGGAAATACCGGACCGCATCGCTTCCATGAAGCCGAGTGCTTTCAGTAGATCGAGAACCTCAACGGTTTTCTTCTTACCAGCTGCCTGGGTGCAGCGCCAGATGATGTCACCGATTTGCTTTTTACCGACAGTCTTGTTGTAGAAACCAAGTTCGTCAGGCCAGATCTCGTTGAACCGAACACGACCCGGTGTGGTTTCGATGACCCTGAGGTCCTCTTCACCATAAACCGTCTTCAGCCCGAAGTCGGGGTTACGGATACGGATCCAGGAATGGTAGTCGATCTTACGTGAAGCGATCGCGAACTCGACTTCAGAGGAGTTCTCGAACAGCGGCAAGTGCTCCTGTTTTTCACGGTCAGCCTGGGTGCGGATACCCGCCCATGTGAGGTAGTAGGTGCCGAGAATGATGTCCTGAGAAGGAACCGTGATCGGGCGACCGGAGGCAGGTGAAAAGATGTTGTTCGGAGCGAGCATCAACTGACGGGCTTCCATTTGCGCCTCAATCGAAAGCGGCACGTGAACTGCCATCTGGTCACCATCGAAGTCCGCGTTGTAAGCTGTACAAACGAGGGGGTGAACACGGATCGCAGATCCTTCGATCAGCTTCGGTTCGAAGGCTTGGATCGAGAGACGGTGAAGCGTCGGAGCGCGGTTCAAAAGAATCGGATGACCCTTTGTGACTTCCGCGAGGATGTCCCAGACTTCGGTGGTCTTGCGATCGATCATCTTCTTGGCCGAACGAACCGTGTGGCAGTAGCCGAGTTCTTTCAGGCGACGTATGATGAACGGCTCGAACAAGGTGAGCGCCATTTTCTTCGGAAGACCGCACTGGCCGAGCTTGAGATCGGGGCCAACGACGATGACGGAACGCCCGGAGTAGTCGACGCGTTTTCCGAGAAGGTTCTGACGGAAACGACCGCCTTTGCCCTTGAGCATGTCGCTGAGGGATTTGAGCGGGCGGTTGCCAGCACCAGTGACGGCACGACCGTGGCGACCGTTGTCGAAGAGTGCGTCAACAGCTTCCTGAAGCATGCGTTTCTCGTTCCGGATAATGACTTCCGGGGTCTTGAGAAGAAGCAGGTTCTTGAGACGGTTGTTGCGGTTGATGACGCGGCGGTAAAGGTCGTTGAGGTCGGATGTCGCGAAACGTCCACCTTCAAGAGGAACCAACGGACGCAGATCCGGCGGGATAACAGGAAGCACAAGCTGAACCATCCATTCAGGACGCGTCTTGGAAGCCGCGAAGCCCTGGGTGATTTTCAGACGCTTCGAGAGTTTCTTTTTGTTCTGCTTGGACTTGGTGGTGCCGAGTTCCTCCTCAAGTTCTACCGCGAGTTTCGCAAGGTCGATTTGTTTGAGAAGTTCCATGATGGCCTCAGCGCCCATCATCGCTTTGAACGAGCCGTCGCCGTAAGTGTCTTCCGCTTCACGGAGTTCCACTTCGGTGAGAAGCTGGCCGACCTCCAGGGCGGTGTTGCCCTGGTCGGTAACCACGTAATCCTCGTAGTAAATGACGCGCTCGAGTTGGCGTGCGCTCATGTCAAGCATGAGGCCGATACGGGAAGGCATGCATTTGTAGAACCAGATGTGGGAAACCGGAACGGCAAGTTCGATGTGGCCCATGCGCTCGCGACGGACGCGGCTCAGGGTCACTTCGACGCCGCAGCGGTCACAGACGACACCTTTGTGTTTGATGCGCTTGTATTTTCCGCAGGCACATTCCCAGTCACGGGTAGGTCCGAAGATGCGCTCACAGAAGAGGCCGCCTTTTTCAGGTTTGAAGGTACGGTAGTTGATCGTCTCTGGGTTTTTGACCTCACCTTTGGACCATGACCGGATGATTTCCGGGGAGGCTACGGTGATGGAGACCTGGTCAAAGGCTTCCGGACGGTCGTCCACGCCAAAGATTTCGCGAAGGTTGTTATCGACACTCATAATAGATGGTAGTTCGGGATTTGTAGTTGGTTTCGCGTTGAAGGATTAAAGTGTGAGATCATCGAGGGAGAAGTCGTTGGCATCGGAGCCAGGCAACGGCGATCCATGGTTTGTCTGACCTTGGCGTCCCGGGCGGACATCCAATCCGAGGGATTGCATTTCCTTGATGAGGACGTTGAACGATTCCGGTGTGCCGGCTTCGAGGTTGTTGTCACCTTTGACAATCGCTTCGTAAATCCGGGTCCGTCCTTGGACATCGTCGGATTTAACGGTGAGGATTTCCTGAAGGGTGTAGGCAGCTCCATAAGCTTCGAGTGCCCAAACCTCCATTTCTCCGAAACGCTGACCACCGTATTGCGCTTTACCACCGAGCGGCTGCTGGGTGACGAGCGAGTATGGACCAACGGCACGGGCGTGGATTTTATCCGCGACCAAGTGACCGAGTTTCAGCATGTAGATGTAGCCGACCACGATCGGGTTATGGAACGCTTCGCCGGTCCGACCGTCGTAGAGGGTTGATTTACCAGCGGTGCTGCCGTCCTTGCCGTCACCGATCCAGGTGTATCCCGGAGTTTCCGGCTGGTTCGGCTTGCGTTCGACAGCCTTGCGACCGTCGCCGATGATTTTCACACCGTCGACCTTCTTGGCCTCGGTCATGAAGTCCCAGATGATATCTTCCTTGATGCCATCGAAAATCGGGGTGGCAACCTTGAAGCCGAGTGCTTTCGCAGCGACTCCGAGGTGAGTCTCAAGAACCTGTCCAACGTTCATACGGGATGGAACGCCGAGCGGGTTGAGGCAGATATCGACAGGAGTTCCGTCGTGGAGATAAGGCATATCCTCTTCAGGAACGATGGTCGCAACCACACCTTTGTTTCCGTGACGTCCGGCCATCTTATCACCGACTGAAAGCTTGCGCTTGGCGGCGATGAAGACCTTGACCTCTTTGATCACTCCGGGATCGACATCGTCACCGGATTCCAGTTGGTCGAGTTTGCGTTCACGGTCGGTATCGAGCTCTTGGAAACGACCCTCGAAGGAATTGATGATTTCGACGATCTTGTTACGGATCGGGGAAGGATCGATTTCGATATGATCGTGAACCGATGCGAGCTTGCGAAGCAGGGTCTTGGTGATCTTGCGGTTCGCAGGGATGATGATTTCACCGGTCTGAGCGTTGACCACGTCGAGAGGGATTTTCTCACCGAGCAGGATGTCGGAAAGCTTCTCGGTGAGGTCGTCGGTCAGCTTGTCAGCTTTCTTCTTGTGCTCGTCGTTGATCTTCTTGAGGTGCTTTTTGAGCTCCGCAGGATCGACTTTTTCAGCACGCTTCTTGGCGAGGCCGTGTGAGGAAACGCGAACGTCCTGGACGATACCGGTGCAGCCGGATGGAACGCGCAGGGAGGTATCCTTAACGTCAGCCGCTTTCTCACCGAAGATGGCGCGAAGGAGGCGCTCTTCCGGGGCAAGTTCGGTTTCGGATTTCGGAGTGATCTTACCGACGAGGATGTCGCCGGGTTTCACTTCCGCACCGATTCGGATGATTCCGTCGTGGTCGAGGTTGCGCAGGGCTTCCTCACCGACGTTCGGGATATCGCGGGTGATTTCCTCAGGGCCGAGCTTCGTGTCGCGGGCTGCAACGTCGAACTCGGAAATGTGGATCGAGGTGTAAACATCGTCTTTGACCACGCGCTCGGAGATGACGATGGCATCCTCGAAGTTGTAGCCGTTCCAAGGCATGAAGGCGACGAGCACGTTGCGTCCGATGGCGAGTTCGCCATCTTCAGTATTAGGACCGTCTGCGAGAACGGTGCCCTTTTTGATCTTCTGGCCGACCTTGACGATTGGCTTCTGATTGATGCAGGTGCCTGCGTTGGAACGCATGAACTTACGGAGCGGATAGGCGAAGATGCCTTTGGTCACGTTCGTCTTCACGGCTTCCGGATCGCTGAGGAACTTCTCGTCTGAAACGGGCAGCTTTCCATCGGCGGTGGTAATGACGATTTCAGCGGTGGCGGCGGCTACGACGCCGGCGGCTTCGGAAACAACCACAGCGCGGGAGTCGCGGGCGGCCTTTCCTTCGAGGCCGGTTCCGACCAGCGGGGACTCGGAAACGAGGAGTGGCACACCTTGGCGCTGCATGTTCGATCCCATCAGCGCGCGGTTGGCGTCATCGTGTTCAAGGAACGGGATGAGACCCGCAGCCACGGAAACAAGCTGTTTCGGAGAAACGTCCATGTAGTGCACAGCATCCGGGGTGGACTCGATGAATTCACCGCGCTCACGGGCGTCAATGCGATCATTATCGAAGTGACCCGATTTATCGATTACGTTGGATGCCTGGGCGATCAGGTAGTTTTCTTCCTGGTCGGCGGTAAGGTATTCGATCTCGTTAGTGACCTTGCCTTTTTTGACCTTGCGGTAAGGTGTTTCGATGAAACCGAATTCGTTGATCCGGGCGTAGGTGCACATCGAGTTGATGAGACCGATGTTGGGACCTTCCGGAGTTTCGATCGGGCAGATCCGTCCGTAGTGGGACGGATGAACGTCGCGCACTTCGAAGCCGGCACGGTCGCGATTCAGACCGCCAGGTCCGAGAGCTGACAGACGGCGTTTGTGAGTCAGTTCGGCCAGAGGGTTGGTCTGGTCCATGAACTGCGAAAGCTGTGAGCGACCGAAGAAGTCCCGGACAACAGCCGAAAGAGCTTTCGGGTTGATCAGTTTCTGTGGGGTCATGCCTTCGATATTCACATCGAAAAGGGTCATGCGCTCCTTGACGAGACGCTCGGTACGGGCGAGGCCGACGCGGCACTGGTTGGCGAGAAGCTCACCAACGGCACGCACCCGGCGGGAACCAAGGTGATCGATATCATCGATGACACCCTCACCTTTTTTCAGTTTGAGGATATAACGGACGGCTGCGAGGAAATCCTCGGGAACCATGATCCGCTGGTCGGAATCGACTCCGATGCCGAGCTTTTGGTTGATCTTATAACGACCCACGCGAGTGAGATCGTATTTTTTAGCATCAAAGAAGAGGCGCTTGAGAAGGGCGCGGGCATTGGAAGCAGTCGGAGGATCGCCGGGACGAAGCTTACGGTAGATGTCCTTGAGTGCCGATTCTTCATCCTTGGCAGGATCTTTACGAAGTGATTTGAGAAGAATTTCATCCTCACGTCCGTCGATGACTTCGAGTTTTTTCTGACCGAGAGCAACGAGTTGCTTCACGATACCGGCAGTAAGCGGCTCGTAGGCTTTCGCGATGACCAGTTCTCCATCGAGTATGTCTTCGAAAGGCACTTTGTGGCCGAGTTCCGCTTCGTCGAACTTGCTGTTAAGGGCAAGGTTTTCGATTGAGTAGAAGTGGCTGACGATATCCCGGTCCGTTGGGAAACCGAGGACACGAAGGAATGTGGTCGCGAGGAATTTCCTCCTCCGGCGACGGCGGTCGAGGTAGACGTAGAGAAGATCGTTGGTATCGAACTGAACTTCCAACCACGAACCGCGGTCTGGAATGATACGGAAGCTGTGAAGCATTTTACCGTTAAGGTGCTGGGAAGTCTCGAAGCAGATACCGGGAGAGCGATGGAGCTGGGAAACGATAACCCGCTCAGCACCGTTGATGATGAAGGTGCCGCGGCGGGTCATCATCGGCAGTTCGCCCATGTAGACGCGCTCTTTCTTGGTGCCGGTTTCGTCCTTCAGCTTGAAGGTAACGTAGAGTGCAGCCGAGAATGACTCGCTATTCCGAAGTGAATCGAGCGAGGTGATCTTCGGTTCTTCAATATCATACGCGACGAAATCGAGCTCGATTGCTTCGTCGTAGGATTTGATTGGAAAGACTTCCTGGAAAACTGCTTGAAGACCTGCGTCAGAGCGGTCGCCAGGAGAAGCATCCTTCTGAAGGAACTCGTCGTAAGACCTGCTCTGGACTTCAATGAGGTTAGGTGGGTCGATGACCTCTTCAAATTTACCGAAATAGAGACGTTCAGCCATGGTGTGCGATGGTATTGGTGTTACGAGTTTAAGCCCGGGCCGGTGATGGCTCGAGCGGAGTTGAGATCAGGAAATGGACGATTGGAACAAATTTGCGAAAGCGGCGCGTAACACTGGGAAGTTGGTTAGTATCACGCGTCGGTTCCGTATTTGCAAGTGGAGGATTATTTTCAAGAAAAAGAATTCCCGGAGCGGATTGCTCCGCTCCGGGTGAAATTCTTATCGAATTATTTGAGGTCGATCTTGGCGCCGGCTGCTTCAAGCTTTGTCTTGGCTTCATCGGCAGCTTCCTTGGCCACGCCTTCGAGGACGGGAGCAGGAGCGCTTTCGACGAGTTTCTTGGCATCTGCAAGGCCGAGACCAGGAGCTACTTCGCGAACTGCTTTAATGACGGCGATTTTGTTCGGACCACATTCTGTGATCACGACATCAAACTCGGTTTTTTCTTCGGCAGCTTCGGCAGGACCGGCTGCAGCGGCAGGGCCGGCTGCGGCAGCGGCTGCGGCGGAGACGCCCCAGGTTTCTTCGAGTTGTTTAACGAGGTCGACAGCTTCCAGGACGGTAAGCTTGCCGAGTTCTTCTACGAGGTTTGCAATATTTGACATGTGTATTCTCCTTTGCGGTGTCGTCGCCCCCGGAGCTTCCGGAGATTTCAATTTCCCTGCTGGGAAACCGACGAGGTACCATTATTAATCAGGCCATTGCGTGGAGACGCGACAGGCCATCCGTTCAGATTGTTTGTTATTCGGCGGCTGGGGTTTCTTCGGATTTCTCCTCAGCGGAATCTTCCGCACCTTCCGATTTGAAATGTTCGCGCTCCGGATCGAATTTCTCGAGCAGGATGCGGGCGATGCGGGTAGCGGGCTCGTTGATGAGGCCGAGAAGCTGGGAAAGAACCGCTTCGCGGGATGGAATCTCAGCGATTGCTTTGAGTTTCGCTGTATCAAGGATTTCCTCACCGAGAATACCGACCTTCATTTCGGGCTTCTTGAATTCTTTTTCGAAATTCTTGAGAACCTTCGCAGCGGAGAACACTTCAGCGTCTCCGGTGATAAAGGCGGTCTGGCCGACGAGATCCGCACCAACGTCAGGAAGCCCGGCTTCCGAGAGAGCTTTGCGCATGTAGCTGTTCTTCGCGACGGTGCACTTCGCTCCGCTATCGCCGAGACGGTTACGCAACTCGCTGAACTGGGGAACAGTCAAGCCGGTGTAATCGATGACGATCACATAGGGTGAATCGTTCACGCGGGACAGCAGGCCATTGATGATGATTTGTTTATCTGGATTCATTTTCTTTGGGTGCTGGGGTTATGCGGATGCTTTGGTCGCGTAGGTTGATGCCTCAAGCGGAAGACCAGGCAGCATGGAAGCGGCAAGGGTTACCGCTTGGACGAAATTACCTTTTGCAGAAGCCGGCTTCGAACGAACGACGCTGTCCACAAATGCACGGGCGTTTTCCTCCAACTGCTTCTCATCGAAATCAGATTTGCCAATCGCGCCAGAGATATTGCCGTTTTTATCGAGCTTGTAGTCAATTCGGCCAGCCTTGACCTCGTTGACTGCCTTGGCGACGTCGTCAGTCACGGTGCCGGTCTTCGGGTTCGGCATCAAGCCGCGCGGTCCGAGAACCCGGGCAATCTTACGAACCTCGGCCATTGCATCTGGAGTGGCGATTGCGGAATCGAAATCGACGAAACCTTCCTGAACCTTCTTGATGAGGTCCTCATAACCGACATGTTCGGCACCCGCTGCAATGGCCGCTTCTGCGGCTGCGCCCTGGGCGAAGACCACAACGCGAACGTTTTTACCCGTTCCGTGCGGAAGGGAAACGGATCCACGAACCATCTGGTCGCTCTTCCGTGGGTCGACACCAAGACGGAAAGAGAGTGTGACGGTGGGCGTGAATTTCGGGGCCGGGAGTTTCTTCACGGTGCTGATCGCGTCCGTGAGGGAGTATGATTTGTCGGTGCCTACCTGTTCGGCGGCTTTCCGATAGCGTTTGCTGCGTTGTTTGGACATTATGTTTGTTGGTTTGCAGTGATAACGGATGGGACTTGATACCCACCCTCTTGCGGAGTGCTCCGTTTTGAGGCAGAGCGGAGATTTACATACCTTCGACTTCCAGACCCATCTGGCGTGCGGTGCCGGCCAGGATACGGGCTGCTGCTTCGGGATCCTTGGTGTTGAGGTCGGGCATCTTGATATTAACGACTTCCATGAGCTTGGCCTTGGTGATCTTGCCAACCTTCTTCTTGTTCGGCTCACCGGAACCCGATGCGAGACCTGCAGCCTTCTTGAGAAGATTGCCTGCTGGCGGGCGCTTGGTTACGAATGTGAAAGATTTGTCTTTGTAGACTGAGATCACGCACGGGAGAACGTCTCCCGACTGTGCCTGTGTGGCTGCGTTGAACTCTTTGCAGAACGCCATGATATTGACGCCAGCTTGACCGAGTGCCGGGCCTACTGGTGGTGACGGGTTGGCGGCTCCAGCGGCGATCTGGAGTTTGATGATTTTGGTGACTTCCTTGGCCATGGTATTTGTTGGTAAAAGCTGAAAATTAAAATGCTGAAAACTGAAATTATTCGCGCTCGACTTGCCAGTATTCGAGTTCGACGGGGGTAGTGCGTCCGAAAATATCGACGGCGACACGGAGTTTTCCTCGTTCCGGATCGATTTCCTCCACAACACCGTTCTGGGATTGGAACGGTCCATCGGCGACTTTAACAGTGTCGCCAACTTCGAATGAGATCGCCGGGCGAACCGTTTCTTCGCGTTCCTGAATTTGGGAAAGCATGGCCTCGACTTCGCGAGGACGCATTGGTGCAGGACGATCTTTGGTGCCCGCAAATCCTATCACACCGTCAATTTCCTTAATGAAAAACCAGGTTTTTTCAACAAGTTCGTTGTCCTCCGTGGCTAGATACATGTTCACGATGATATATCCCGGAAAAAACTTCTTCTTAGTCTCGGTTTTTTTGCCGCGCTTGATCTCGGACACGATCTCAGTCGGAACGAGAACCTCGCGGATATAGTCCTGCATTTCCTCTGCCTCAACCCCGCGTTCGATGCGCGCGCGGACTTTTCCCTCCATGCCCGATAGGACTTGGACGACATACCATTGATCTTTGTAATCTTTTGGATTGGGCATTGAGGACGAATATTTAGCTTTAAGGGGAAATGCGGGACTAGCGGAAAATATCTGTCAGGAAACCGACGATAAGAACCTGTATGAAGTCCCAGAACTGGACGAATCCAGCAAGAAGAATGACAGCTATGAGAACAACGATGGTGGAGTCGATGAGTTCCTTATATTTTCGGAAGCCCTTCGCTTTTGGATCGGAGTCCCATGGCCAGCTTGCTTTGCGGAGTTCGCCTTTTACTTCACCGATGAAGCCTGTGATCTTGGATAACATGGAATGGGAAAGATGAACTGAAAGTTTTGATGGCACGCCAGGAGGGACTTGAACCCGCAACCCTCGGTTTTGGAGACCGATGCTCTACCAATTGAGCTACTGACGCGTTGTGATGGAAAAATGACTGATTTTGAGGCGACTTAGGGGCACCCCGTTTGGCGGGGTGCCCCAAGTGCTTGGCTCTTAGGGGAACCGGAGTTCCCTGCGAGGCCGCTTATTTGATTTACTTGATGATCTCGCCAACCCGGCCAGCTCCGACCGTGCGGCCGCCTTCGCGGATCGCGAAGCGCATGGTTGGTTCCATGGCGATCGGGTTGATGAGTTCGACTTCGAGGCCGATGTTGTCACCAGGCATCACCATTTCGACTCCTTCTGGGAGTTTGATGCTGCCGGTCACGTCAGTCGTGCGGAAGTAGAACTGTGGGCGGTAGTTCGAGAAGAACGGAGTGTGGCGTCCACCCTCATCCTTGGAAAGAACGTAGATCTCGGATTTGAAAATCGTGTGACCCTTTACGGTGCCTGGCTTCGCGATAACCTGGCCACGCTCAACCTGGTCCTTCTTCAGGCCGCGGATGAGTAGACCGACGTTATCACCAGCGCGACCTTCGTCGAGCAGCTTACGGAACATTTCGATGTCTGTGACGGTGGTCTTCTGGGTGTCGCGGATGCCGACGATTTCGACTTCTTCCATCTTCTTGACGATGCCGCGCTCAACACGACCGGTGCAGACCGTTCCGCGACCTTCAATCGAGAAAACGTCTTCGATAGGCATCAGGAAGGTCTTATCAACAGGGCGCTCTGGCTCGGGAATGTAGGAATCGACCGCATCCATGAGCTTCATGACATTGGCCATTTGCTCGGCATCGCCCTCGAGGGCTTTAACGGCGGAGCCGGCAACGATCGGGATATCGTCACCCGGGAAGTCGTAGGAAGAAAGCAGATCGCGGATTTCCATTTCGACAAGCTCAAGAAGTTCGGCATCATCAACAAGGTCGACCTTGTTCATAAAAACAACGAGCGCCGGGACTCCAACCTGACGGGCAAGCAGGATGTGTTCGCGGGTCTGAGGCATCGGGCCATCAGCAGCGGAGACAACCAGAATACCGCCGTCCATCTGGGCTGCACCGGTGATCATGTTCTTCACGTAGTCGGCGTGACCGGGGCAGTCGACGTGCGCATAGTGACGTTTTTCGGTCTCATACTCAACGTGTGCGGTGTTGATGGTGATACCGCGCTCACGCTCTTCGGGAGCGGCGTCGATATCAGCATAGCTCTTTTTCTCGGAAAATCCTTTTTCCGCGAGCGTATTGGTGATCGCTGCGGTGAGGGTGGTTTTGCCGTGGTCGACGTGACCGATTGTACCGATGTTAACATGCGGCTTGTTGCGTTTGAATTGTTCTTTGGCCATTTTCGTTGTGGTTTCGCTGAGACGTTATTGAGAGTTATACTTGTGTGCGCTGGAGCTCGTGGGGGGAATTGAACCCCCGACCTCATCCTTACCAAGGATGCGCTCTACCCCTGAGCTACACGAGCAATTTGGATTGTTGTGAGCTCATCCTTCCTGCCGACAAAAGAACCGCGACCTGTCACGTAAAACCCTGACCGGGCGCGGCACCCCTGACTGCTGTGGGGAAGAGCGGGCGGACAGTAACAATTCGCGGCACTCTGTCAAAAAAAATATGGTTCTTTCTCAACTTTCTCTGCATTCCTTTATTTTACGGACTTGGAGGGCTTTTCAGAAGCCTCGGAAACGGCCGGATTTGACCATATTCTAACGAATCTCTCGATCGAAAGGCACCTGCCGGTGGAACAATCCGCCTCAACCATGACTCCGCAGAGTTTCACCGGACCTTTCGCTACCGGAAACCGGGTGGGCATCCCGGTCTTGAAACGCCAGACTACGGACTCCACGCATCTCCCCAAGACCGACTCCTCCGGACCACACATTCCCGCGTCGGTGAGATACCCGGTTCCACCCGCGAAGATCGTTTCGTCGGCGGTCTGGACGTGGGTATGTGTGCCTACGACCAATGTCGCTTTTCCATCGAGCATCCTTCCCATCGCGATTTTCTCGGAGGTCGTTTCGGCGTGGAAATCGAGGAGAATCACCTTCACACCTTCAGAATGCAGTCTTTCAACCTCCGCCTCAACGACTTTGAACGGATTCTCCAGAGGCGGCTGGATGAAGCTTCTTCCCTGAGCCTGTATGACGCCGACTTTGCACTTGGCTGTCTCGAGAATAACACTCCCCTTACCCGGGGTTCCTTCGGTGTAATTGATCGGACGCAGAAGTCGCGGCTCACCTGGGAAATAATCCACAATTTCCTGTTGATCCCAGACATGATCGCCAGTCGTAATCACCGCCGCACCCGCTCTAAGCAGATCAATCGAAATCCTCGGGGTGATTCCCCTTCCCCCGGCCGAGTTCTCTCCGTTCACCACTACGAAGTCGATTGAATGTTCCTCCCGGATCGAAGCCAGCTCAGCGATCACTGCCTTGCGCCCCGGTTCCCCCACTATATCTCCGAGGAAAAGTATCCTGATTGATCCTTCGCTACTTGCTGCACTCATTGGTTGTCAGTTGGTAGGTATTCACACTCCCAGACAATCACAAACTCCACGGATTTCGCCTACCTGCCAGACCTCAGCGGTATCGGGTCGTTTTTGAATCTGTCATTCTGCTGACGGATCATTTCGTCGAGAGGTGAAAATTCCACCGCTGTATTCGACCATTCGATGGCTGCTTTCCGGTCACCTTTCGCAAACTGAATTTCTGCCATGGTATCGAGATATGCGGGCTGCTCTGGCGCATACTGCAATGCTTCCTTCAAAAATTCCTCAGCGATATCGAGCTTCAGGCCAGAGCGGGAAGCGAACCAGGCAGCCGTATTTCTGGAATTTTGAGATTCGGGATACTTCGCTATCACAGCTGTGATTCTTTTCCAAGACTCGCCAAACCATTGATCCAACTCCACGATCAAGCCGGCTTTCCGAAGAAGTGGAAAAAAATCGTCCGCCAAGATCCCATCGGTGGCGAAATTGGTGTGGATATTTCCGAGTATTTTCAAAGCCCTTTCTTTCTGCCCGGGAAGAATCGCCATCGCTTTGGCGAGATCCGCTTTAAGCCTTTCTCTTGCGAAGCCTGAAAGCGCACCATCCATATATTGCTGGCTCGCATAAACCTGAACCAACGCCTCGCTGCATGAGGCAGCGACTTCCCAATTGCCGTTCCGCATCAGGGAGGCCGCATAGTCATCAAGCAAAGCGACGAACTCCCCTTCCGGCACGTTCGCTTGGATAACAGCACGTTTCCGCCATTTCAGTGCCCGTTGGAAATCACCACCGTATGCATAGCAAGCTCCAATTCTCGCACAACTTGGAGCGTATCCGAGGGCCAGCTTTTCCACCCATTTTTCATGCTCACGCGCACGTCCTTCCAAGCCGGCACGACGAAAATTTACCGCCAGATAAGCGTGCACTTCAGGAGACGAGCTACTCCGGTTATTACCGACGTTTTCGAGAATTTCAGCGGCTTCCTTCCAACGTCCGGCGGCGCTGAGAAATTTGTCGATTGAGCCCCACATCTCAGAGACCTGTTGCTCCGGCTCGAGCATATCCCATGCCTTGAGCGTATTTCGAACATCTTCCTGACTGATCGAAAGGGAGAGAATCCTATTGATGTAAGCTTTCTTGAGATCTTGGTTCTCCGTGAGCTCAACAGCGCCCCAGGCTGCATCCATCCATTTCTTGCGTAAATCGCCCGGGGCAATACTCCGATGGTAAAGCGCGAGCATCGAATCGAGAACCTCCCGATTAGAAATTTCAGGTTTCAATTCCCTGATCCAATTCAACCATTCCGGTACTTCATCATCCTCCCCGAGGGCGGTTGAGAAAAGCTGATTCCAGCGCACCTCATCATCACCGGCCCATTCGGCTCCCTGATCAGAGGCGAAACGGGGAGCTCCACTAGTGGCTTCGAATAGTGTCCCCAATAGATCCAGGAAATCGTTTTCATTATTCTTGGCATACTTGGAAAACGGTTCTGACAAGGCTTTTGAGAGTTCCTGATGAAGCCCCCTTCTTTCGAGAAAGCCCGCTACCAATACGAGTTCGGGTAATGCCGAGTCATCTCCGTGTCCATCCCCGGCCTCGTCCCCGTTGATGCGCATAAACCGTTGCTGGAACCATGCTGTATAGTCTGGGTTTTCGGGATCGAACCCAATTGCCTTAAGCGCTTCAGCAATATTTTCTTGGGAAAGATAGTAGAGAAAACTCGCGGACGGATTTTGTTTTGTCTGAACTTTTTCAACAAGTTTCAGTCTTCCGAGAGACGCAAGCGATGTCATCGCATGCGCACGCTCATCGTCGTCGTGAGAGTCCAACTGCCTGATAAGCGGAGCGAAATCCTTTTTCCCGACCACCTCCCCCTTCCAGCGTTTCAGCGCAATATCAATGTATGCGTCTTGAGCTTGCTGACGGTTGTTACCCATACCGTTTTGCTGAAGCCAGAGAGTCGGATCACCGGAAAGAACTCTCAGAGCCGCGAGCAGACGAACCTGCTTGGTTTTCGCCGCCAGTTCGGCTGCTTTCCCTACATCCCCACTGGCCCTCAGAAGAGTCAGCTTCCACAAATCCGTAGGAACATTCTCAGGTGGATTCGGATTCTCTAACTCGCTATCAAGATCACCCATGGTGCGATGAATGCTAGCCAAAGCCATGAGGTCTCTTTCCCCACCGGTTGACATCCGCAACAGTTGGATGGCTGCTTCCGTATCATCTCGAGCGATCGCGTCCCTCGCACCAGTGATCGCGACTCCACGAATACTCGTACTCAAGCTCTTCTTCACCTCGGGACTCTCCATCGAGTAGAGCTTGAGTATCTGATAGTAGGCTTTCTGCCGTTTCAATTGGTTGAGGAAGTCGTCCTTCTGATTCAACGGCGCGTTCCTGTATGATTGGATAAGAGTTAGGATTTCCCCCGAAGCTTCGGGAGTGATTCTCAGCTCCACCTTCTCCAAGATCTCACTCGCACGGAATGCGCGTTCCGGATCGTCGGACAAAATGGCTTCGCGTAGCAGCGGGATCGCTTCATCACCGATTTCCCATAGCTTCAGTGTCGCCGCCTCTCTGGTCTGAAACGAATCTGCAGACAGATCTAGGACCAGTTGATCAATCTCTGCCTCTTCCGCGCCATTCACCCAAGGCACAAGCATGCATGAGAAAAAGAGAGAACAAGCTAGAAGGAAGGAGGATATCGCTGGTTTCATGAGCTAATGGAAACGTGGAGCATCCGTGGAATTATTCAAGCTCGCGCTAAAAAAAGAGGGAAACCGCTGTGCCGTCCTTGGGGCTATGAGCCACGTTCCGGAGACTCAACAAGTGGGTTCGTCCAAAGGGTTGCATGTCTTCCTGAGAAGGCATGACAGTGGCCAGTTGGTTAATGATCCCAATTAATAACATCGGTCCGGGCTAGCTTCCAAAATGGTCGGACACAGCAGTAGGCGCGAAAACTAACCGAGCCTTTCTCCAGCGCAAAGAAAAATTCAAACAGCGATGAAAATTCCGGTTCGTCGCGCTTCAGATCATGGCGGAAGAGCTTGTCTTCGTGCGCCATGCTTGGCTAGCTCCATCACTTTTTCTTGAGCCAAGTGAAAACCGCCCAGAAGAAAAGAGCCAGTAGCCCCAGCCCGGCGAAAAGCCACCATGCCAAATGAGTTGTGTGACTCTCGGAAATGCTTTCACTTGCAGGGTTTTTGGCAGATCTTTTCATTTGTCTCTCATAGGCTTCCCGCATTTCTTGCTTAATGATTTTATCGCGTTGTTTCTTTTCGCGAACCATCTTGGCAGCTTCTGGGAAAGCTACAGGCTGACCAGATGGATCGAATCCACCGATCTGCTTGAATACCGCCTGAACCTCCATTTCTGGTATCCAACCAGGTGAGTAGTATGTCCCGTCCGGGGATATCCAGACAGAATATCGACCCGGCATATCTTTCCCGTCCGCTCCTTTGTACGATTGGTGATCCGTATTGACCGTTCGCCCGATTGCGAAAATTCTCCAGTTGAAATGGTCTCTGGAAATGTCTGGGGCTTCAATGATCGCAGGGACGTCTGGCACTACTGACATCTCGTTGAAAAGCATCCCCATCGCCGGATTACGCGTAGCGATTTCATTCAAAAACTCAATCTCGTTCAATGAGCTTGGGAGAGGCTTCTTATCAACAAGGAATTGCTCGTGCAGGCCAATCTCAATATTTCTGGCCATAATAAGCATTTCCGAGAACCGGCCTTCGTCTTTCGAACAGACTATCAAAGGGATGAAAACCGAAAGAAATATTAGTAATTTTTTCATTGAGACCAACGTGTGGATTTCCGGAATCGAAGAACTGTGGAAGGAGCAAATTTCGCATTCTCGGGTGTAATATTACTCACGCCATCGAGCTGTGCTTCCATGAGTCCATGCTCGGCGTGATCCGCTTCTTCAGTTTTGACTCCAGGTTGGTGGCCGATCTCATGTGCAGCATTCGCGATAATCCATTTTTCTAAATATCCCAGATTATTCAAAACTGTCTGGGGGTTTGGACTTCGTAGTCCGCTGTCAAAAATCTCGCGACACCCTTCCACGAAAACAGTTGAGTGATCCCTGTCATCGTATGTGGCTGTTTCTCCCTGACGTAATCCCTCGTCGGCCCCCGATGGATCTTTGTCGGCGTCCTGCGGTCCCTGATAGGCGGCAGTTAGCGGAGCAACCCACAGGGCAGGACTATCCGTAAGCTCCCTTGCATCCGCCACAACAGTTGACGACATTCCGTAAAGTTTAGTAGACACGTCCTCATTCTGTCGGAAAGGAACCTCCTTGTCCGTGTGGAAATCCGCTGCATCCGTAATCTCCACAAACGATGATCTGAAGTAGTTTTTCATTTGCTCATTAACTAGGTCATTCTTTGGTAGTGGAGGAGCACTCAGCCCTTTGTCATCATCGTCGTACAGTCGGAAGCCAGAGCTGGCAGGCGTATTCGTGTGGTTGCCGGCAACAGTGACTTCATAAATAGGAGATATTCCCTGCGAAGGATTGGTTACGGTGAAGTAAGTTCCCGTGACTGGATGGACGACGCTCTGGATCACAAATCTACCATTCCGCAGATTGCCAAAGCTCGACGTATCGCTGATTTGTGGAATCCTGAATGAGGTCGCTGTTCCTGCCCCATTGACAGTGAAATTCTGGATGACGTTGTTCTCACCAAGATCCCAGCTGAGGTCGTTGGCCTTGTAACCGAAATCGTGGTTACCTATCGCCTCCATCGAATCGTTCTCCACCCATAGTCTTCTCCAGACAGTAAGCAAGGGGCTTGCGGGTAAACCACCAGCGGTTGCGAAAAGCTCGCTACCCAGATAGCTGGGCGCGTTCGGATCGGAGACTTGGATCGCATCAAGGGGTGTTGCGTCATCCAGCGAAACGACCACACGGTAGTTGTTGCCAGGTTGCATGCCGACTCCGAATGTGAACTTGGCTTCACCGTTGGAATCGAGGACGGCGTTCGATTCGTTGTTCCCCCAGGCGCTACCGGTCCAGAACTGGCCGTTTTTCGGGGTCTGCTTGTAATCGTCGAGGTTGTCGTTGCCGGCCTTGTCGTGGCTGTCGATCACTTCATCAGAGTCAAAGGCTTCGGAGGTGGTGTCGTCCACGTCGAAGGCTTTCACGTAGACGGTCTTGCCAGCTTGGTTGGCAGAGGTTTTTACAAGCAGCTCGAGTTTGTCGAGGATTGCGGGTTCGTCAGGGTTCTTCGAGCCGGGGAAGATCCGCTTGCCTTTGATGGTCGCTGGGGTGGTCCACGGGTCGGTGTGGTCGCTGAGGTTTTCATACCCGGCGATTTCGTTCCAGCTTATCTCCACCGGAAGGAGGAGGCCTGTTCTTGTACCGCCATCATCGGTTGCCTCTACGAGGATGATGCCGTTGCTGGCTAGGTCGATGGCTTCAGTGATAGTGACAGTCTCTGGTTTGGAGGTGATTCCGTTGAGGTCGGTGTATTCGCCGTTTCTCCAGATTTTGGTTTCTGTGATCGCTTCGCCACGGGCGTTGAGGCGTTTGGCTCCTTCGGCCATACTCGGCGGGTTGTGCCAGCGGGCCACGCCACTGCCGCCATCGTGTTTTTCAAGGAAAACAGCGTCCCCTCCTTCGTGATTCACGGAGAACCAAACCCGGCCTCCGGGAGTTTCAGATGTGCCAGAGGTTCTGCCTATATCGGTGTCCAGGATATCTGAGGTGGAATCCGGCAGTAATCCTTCCAAGCTTTCGGCAGCAGCTCCGCTCCTGTAGTAAAGCATGATCTCCGGCGTGTTAAGATCCCCATCATCGACAACAAACAAGCCGGTCTGCTCGTCCAGCACGGCTCCGGATGAGCCCTGACTTGGAATATCTCCGGTCAACCATTTATTCATCTCGTGTCGGGGAAATTATCCTTGAACATTGGGGTGGCGGGAAAAGATCCCGATTTGGGGGGCGCCTCGGTGGCCTCAAAGGATTTTTTGGCGGCATGTAATCGCCCAGAACGCACTTGCCCCCATTATTTCATCTGCCTCAATCCCTAGATAGAGGGCGCGCGTAGAATCTGGAAATTTTTCCGAATTTTGGACGCCGACACCTTTTCCAGACTCAGCGAAGCGGATCACTCCTCCTTGAAAGGCTCGGCACGACGTTTTTCAACGCACTGCTGCAGCCATGAAATGAGCTTTTCGGCTTCCTCTGATTCTGAACGCATCGAATTCAGGGCCGCCCAATCCAGATGTTGGCGTGACTGCACACTCGAAATCCGATGAATATCAAGCTTGCCCATGATTGCCTCAGTCTCTTTCGGGTGCGCGTTCAGAATATTCGCCGGGCGGGGAAGGTCATCGAGCACGTCCGCAGTCATCCCGAACGAAGTCACACCGACACCGAATGCCGCACTAAGCCTTCTCAAACCGTCGGCCAAGGCCTCATCTTCCACCGGGCCGGCGTAAATCAATTCACCACCTTGCGCCCACTGCGATACCGAGAGCGTTTGGAAAAAATCTTCCCGATATGTCGTCAGCGAAGGCGATAACCTGAGGCGGGCCGAGTGCAAACGAAAGGGAGCAATTCCCAATCGTTGCTTGAAGGCCAACATCCCTTCATCAAGCGACATCTCCTCATCTGCGGATCCACCCGTTTCCCAATCCACCAATACCAGTTCGGGATATTTCCAGAGATTGCCGAGTGGCGAAGTGTTGGAAAAAGTGTCCCGGAACGCGAATGGAAAACGCCCGTTGATTTCAAAATAGCGCGTCACAACCGCACGAAATTTCCTAATCCTCAGCATCGCACGGTCCACCGTGTCGTCTCCTCCACTCAGATCCTCAAGCCGTCCTTGCGTCCACGCCAGAAGTTCCTGCGCACCGGAAAGAGCGGGGAGAGCCTCGCTCCGGCGATAGTAACCCTGGCCCTTCTCAACCTTCGCGATCGCCGAGGCCGGGTCACACGACATGATCGAGAAATGGTAACGCAGCGAGGCGTCCGAATAATTTCCGGTGAGATTTCTCCTCGCCAGCCTGATAAGCTCCGTGCCTTTGATCGCCTCAGTTGGGTTATTTGGCAGCAAGGCGGGTAGGATATCGTTCAGTTGCTTTCGGAGACTCATAGAGGGGGGCTTTGGTAATCTCCCTTCATCCAATCTCCCACCCACACTCCCATCAAGCGCATTCTTCAATCCAGCGCAGTTGGAACCCTTGAAACTTCCTATTGCACTAAGTCGGTTTTCTGACGTAGTCTCGCCTCCCCGACGATTCAAACGTCGGCCTTTCAAAACACGCTTATGAATCCGGATCGCGCTACGCTAAATTTTCTCAATTCCTTCCCGGAAGAAGCCCGCAAAAGGGGTGACATGATTCAAAAGGACGGAGCTGTCACACAGATCTTCGGCAATCACCTCTTTATCCAAGGTCGTGTCGAAGACGAGTCCGGCACATTCCGAACTTCTCTGCGACTCCAGGGAAATCGCTGGTTCGGTTCCTGCACCGCTGAGGACGAAACCGTTTCCGGCGCCTGCCAGTATGCCACGATGATGGAGCGCATGCACCGGGGCGAAGACCTCCCTGAGTCTCCGAACGAATTCGATGACACCCCGGTTCTCGATATCATCGAGGAAAAACTGGACCGCGAACTTGACGACAAAGAGGCTGAGTATGTCACCAAGATCGAGAAGCGTTACCGCCGCTACGTTATCGAAGGCGAACTCCACGACCACGATATGGTGCGCATCAATCCGCGCTGGGAGATCACCACTTACGAACCTCTGGAACTCTGGCCAATACCCCCGGGTGACATCCTGGAATTCTGGAACTTCCTCGCATACGCATTCTACAAGAAAAAACTCCCTTATCCGGAGTTCATGTCGGTCATCACCGACCTCGCTTCCGTCCAAAAGAAAATGGCGGAGTGGGAGCAGGAGCGCGATGTCGCCGCATGGTATGATCGGATCGAGATGGTCAACGAACGTCCGCCACAGGATGCCCCGCTGATAGTCGAGTTCCGCCTTGTTGCCACGATCAACGAGGCCCGCATGGAAATCCGGGAGGACAGACCAAACGCGCATTTCCTCCAGCTTCGCGAAAAAACCGACATCGAGAAGTATATCGCCTTTCATCAGGAAGGCGCGTTACTGATGGACGCCTCTTCTCAAACGCTTTGGGAACACTATCTGGCATTCTACAGGAAATACGGCGACACCACCCTCGATTTTGACCAAGAGGAATCCTGCCGTTTCATGAACCGCGTTTTCCAGCAACCTGCGCTTCAGGGATACCTCGTCAATCTCGACGAAAGGCCGTTCAAAGTTTCCGAAGAATCGCTCTCTTGGATTTGTGAGGACGAACCATACGATCCAAGCTCGTTCGCCATCCAACTGGTCACCGCCACAGGAGAGAATGTCTCACACTCCGTCCGGCTCCTGCCCGGCCGCAAGGAACTTTATCAGTCGGATGAAACGGTCTTCCCCGGCCCTCCGCGCTGGCTGGAAGACACGGAGGTGATGCCCCGCTATCACATTCCCAAAAAGGTCATCGACTCTCTCGAAGGCGTCGAGTTCCTTCGGAAAATCGGAGCGACTCTTCCTGAATCACTCAAAAAACGCGTAGTCGATCTCGAGCTCAAACCAAAGCTCGAAATGAAACTTATCGCCGGTCTCACCGCTGCGGAAACAGAACACCTCGTCATAGACGTCACCGCCGAGGAAACCAAAGGCCGCCGCACGGAAAGGCTCACCAAGGAAGGCTGGGAACTCGTCGAACAACAGCCGGTCAAAGGCAAGCAACTCCTGCGCTTCGCCCGCGAGCCACTCCACCCGATTCCTCCGATTCTCGAGGAAATGTCGCTCGCCTACGACGAAAAGCTGATCTCTTTCAAATCACGCATCACCAAGCAATTCCCCGAAAAATTTGCCGAGTGGGTCCGCGCAATGCCCCCGGAGATTGAGCTCGATATCGACCTACGCCTGAAATCAATTCTCGATGACCCTGTCACCGCGGCAGTCCGCTTCGAAGTCGTCGGTCAGGATATCGACTGGTTCGACCTCCGCATCGTCATCGATGTCCAGGGTGTCAACCTCTCCAAGTCCCAGATCCGCCAACTCGTCGCCGCACGTGGTGGCTACGTCCGCATGGACGACGGCTCGTGGATGCGCCTCGAAATCAAGCTCGATGCGGATCAACGCGAAGCGGTTACTCGCCTCGGCCTCGATCCATTCGACCTCTCCGGTGAGACACACCGCATGCACGCACTCCAACTTGCCGATCCGAAAGCCGCCGAGGTCTTCGATCCCAAAGCATGGGAGCGCATCAAAAACCGCGCCAACGATATCAAACTGGAGGTCACCCCTCCCCTACCCGACGGTCTCAATGCAACCCTCCGCCCCTATCAGGTCGATGGTTTCCATTTCCTCGCCTACCTCTCGGAAAATAATTTCGGCGGTATCCTCGCCGACGACATGGGTCTCGGAAAAACCATCCAATCCCTCACCTATCTCCTCTGGCTGTTCAAACGCCACAAGGATACCGGTGCTTCTCACAAGCCTGCCCTCATCGTCTGCCCGAAATCCGTGCTCGATGTCTGGTTTAGCGAAGCGGAGAAATTCACTCCCGAGCTTAAAGTCAAGATCCTCAAGAACCGCGACGACATCGATGTGAACCACATCCAGAACAACGTCGATATGCTGGTCCTCAACTACGCCCAGCTCCGCGTCTGCGGCGAGGAACTATCCGGGATCAAATGGCTCACCACCATCCTCGACGAAGGTCAGCAGATCAAGAACCCCGACTCCAAAGCCGCCAAGTGCGCCCGCGAGCTGGACTCCCAAAACCGCCTGGTCCTTACCGGAACGCCCATCGAGAACCGCCTGCTCGACATGTGGTCGCTCATGGCCTTCGCGATGCCCGGCGTGCTCGGCACACGCGCTTACTTCAAGAAGCGCTTCGACAAACGCAAGGATCCTCTCTCCCAGAACCGGCTCGCTTCCCGCCTGCGGCCTTTCCTACTGCGCCGGACCAAACTCCAGGTCGCCCAGGATCTTCCGCCACGAACCGAAGAAGAAGTCTATTCCAAAATGGAAGGCGTGCAGCTCGAACTCTACAAAAACGAGCTCAAGCGCATCCAGAAAGCCCTGCTCGGACTCGATTCCGACGAGGCGGTCAAAAAGAACTCCTTCGCGATCCTGCAAGGCCTCATGCGCCTTCGCCAGATCTGCTGTCATCCGGGACTCATCGATCCGAAATACCTCAAAGAGGAATCCGCCAAAATGGAATCACTCTTCTACCTCCTCGACCAACTCCACGAGGAAGGTCACAAGGTCCTGGTATTCTCACAGTTCGTCTCGATGCTCGACCTCATCAAGGCCCGCCTCGAACTCGAGGCCCGTCCGTTCCATTACCTCACCGGCCAGACCAAGGACCGCAAAGGCGAAATCGAGCGCTTCCAGACAACCAAGGATCCTTCGGTATTCATGCTCTCGCTCAAAGCGGGTGGCGCGGGTCTGAACCTGACCTCAGCATCCTACGTCATCCTCTACGATCCATGGTGGAACCCTGCGGTCGAGAACCAGGCGATCGACCGCACCCACCGCATCGGCCAGAAGAACAAGGTTATCGCCTATCGTCTCCTGACCCGTGACACCGTCGAGGAAAAGATCCGCATCCTCCAGCATCAGAAAACCCAACTGGTCACCAACGTCCTCGGCGACGAAGGCTTCGCTTCCAATCTGGGTATAGACGATCTTCAATTCATCCTCACCCACACCATCGACGAAGAGGAAGAGGAAGAAAAGGCCAAGGCTGAGAAAGCCAAGAAGGATGCTAAAAAAGCCCCGAAGAAGGCCCCCAAAAAGAATTCCAAAGACAACCTCTGAAAAATGTAACACTCCCACAGTGTTACGCATACGGAGTTAACGCTGCGCATCACGCGGTGCCAGGAGGGGCGTGCCTATGGCCACCAGCACAACCACAGGAATCCATTCCCTCGCTATTTGTTAGACTCAGAACATCTCAGCAAAGTATCTGGCGCGCAGACATATCCCTGCGGTGTAGAGGACCAGTAGCAGGCAAGTCACCATCGTGAGCCAACTGTTTGGCGATTTCAGTTTGTCTTTTAAATCGATGATGGAGAACACCCACAGGCCCGATGCGCTGATTACAATCAGATCCCCTCTTGAAAGAAACCCGATGACTGGATTGAGCCAAAAAGGCGAATACCAAACCACGGTGCTGACGATCATGAGATATACATCCAAAATACGAAGAACCGTAGCGTAACAGACGGCACTTACGAACAGAGGTGAGAAAACCCAGACTGGCTTTTGGGTGGTATTCTCCAGATCCCGCATCATATCAAACTCCTAAAATCTCTCCTTTGCACAAACGATTGAGGCACGGGAATATCCCTTCTCTCTGACTTTCTCCATCCTCTTTTTTCGGCCAATTGGAGACAAGCGGTTCCAAAACTGCCGCAGCATCGACTCCGCTGCGTTTCGCTACAAGTGGTAAACCTCTTCGAACACTGCCACCCCGACGCAGAACGCTAGGAAAATCAAAACCAGCAGCGCGATCCTTGAGCCAAGCGTCTTGTATTTCTCGATTGATTCGCAATCGCCACATTGAGAGGTCCGCACCGAGAAGGCCCCTCGGATCAGCAGGAAAATCCAACCGAAGAACATCACCATTAAGATGCTTGGCCTCGGTCGCAACAGATAGTCCGTAACCGTATTCATACTCCCGCAGGCCGGGCAAGGTCGTCCTGGCACCGCGGGATCGACGCGAGCGTCACCGGAGGGTTCGGTTGTAGGACTTTGCTCAGGGTTCATTTGGGAGAAAAGTGAATATCGTCCTCTGTGTTTCCGGGATCAGGAGTCTTAAAATGGGAGTTGCACTGCAACGCCTGTCGTGAAATCGGCGAGCGTTTTTTTGAAAATTGCTGAGCCCCTACTCCCACTCGATACTCGCAGGTGGCTTGGTGGAGATATCGTAAAGCACCCGGTTGATGCCGCCGACCTCGTTCAGAATCTGCTGGCTGGTTTCCCTCAGTAACTGCGCTGGAAGATCAACCCATTCGGCTGTCATTGCGTCCTCGGAAACAACAGCCCTTAGGTTCGTTGCCCATTCGTAGCTTCGCTCGTCACCCTTCACGCCTACCGTTTTCACCGGGATCAGGCCGGCATATGCCTGCCAGACTTTGTCATACCAGCCGTGCTCCTTGAGTTTTCCGATGAAAATCGCATCGCAGGCCCGAATGATGTCCAGCCTGTCTTGGGTAACCTCACCCGGGCACCGAACAGCCAGACCCGGCCCCGGAAACGGATGACGGTTAAGAATATCCCGTGGAATGCCGAGCGAGTGCCCGAGCTCGCGCACCTCGTCCTTGAAAAGTTCTGCGAGAGGTTCGAGAACCTTCCCCTGCGCCTGCAGTTCTAGAATTCGGTCAACCCGGTTGTGGTGGGTTTTGATTTTCGAAGCCTTTGATTTCGCGTTCGAAGCACTCTCGATCACATCCGGATAGAGCGTTCCCTGGGCAAGCAGCTCCGCGTCACCGACGGAGTCCCAGAACACATCGATGAAAAGGTTGCCAATGATCACGCGCTTCTTCTCGGGATCGCCTTCACCAGCTAAAGCGGTAAGGAAACGCTCGCTGCATTCCACTGTCTCGATAGGCACTCCCATGCGATGGAAGTTGCTCCGGACCTCGTCTCCCTCGTCTTTACGCATCAGCCCGTGATCGACAAATATCGCGCGGACATTCGCGCCCGCCTCTTTCAGAAGTACGGCAAGCACCGTACTGTCCACCCCGCCGGAGACCCCGCAAACAACCTGCTTGTTACCGCATCTTTCCCGAATTCCATCGATCATCTCACGTTTGAAATCATCGATCTTGAACGGCGAGAGTTCCTTCGCAGTGAGTAGGAAATTGTGCAGGATACGCATCCCCTCATGGCTGTGCGTCACTTCCGGGTGAAACTGGATGCCATAAAAACGCTCACCCCATTTCAGCGAAACGGGCGTCCGGTGCTGGTTCGTGGCGATCACCTTCGCGCACTCCGGGATGATCTTCACCGTATCCGAATGGCTCATCCAAACCTGAGATTTCTCGGAAATTCCCTCGTAAAGATCGTCAAAGCTCGCCGGGAACAGATTTGCCGGTCCGTATTCCCGCCGGTCGCTGGCCTCGATCGTGCCGCCGAACTTGAGATTCAGAAGCTGCATGCCGTAGCAAACGCCCAGCACCGGAACTTCGAACGCTTTGAGAGCCTCGAAATCGAGGTCCGGGGCGTCCGGCTCGCTCGTGCTGCGCGGACCTCCCGAGAGAATGATCGCTCCCGGCTTGCCGACGTTCGGAAAATCCTCTAGCGCATAAAGCATCGCGACATAACCCAGCTCCCGCACACGCCGCACGATGAGTTGCGTGTATTGCGAGCCGAAGTCGATGACGGCTACGTGATTGGCCTCGTTGAGTGCGTGGATTTCAGTGGTGTTCATTGGAGAAAATAATGATCGCGTCGGCCATCACCCAAGCGGTTGGTAGTTGGTCGGTTCCTCGGTCATCACGATATCGTGCACGTGGCTTTCACGAAGTCCGCCCGGCGTGAGCCTTGTGAAACTTGCCTTCTCGCGGAGCTCCTCGAGTGTCGAAGCACCGACATAACCCATACCTGATTTCAACCCACCCATGAGCTGGAAAATTACATCGGAAAGCGGTCCTTTGTATGGAACCCTGCCTTCCACACCTTCGGCAACAAGTTTGCCCGAACTATTCTGCCCGTAGCGGTCCCCCGCCCCCTTGCGCATCGCACCAAGCGAGCCCATTCCTCGGTAGGTTTTGAAACGACGACCTTGATAATAGACACTCTGCCCCGGACTCTCGCGGGTTCCCGCAAGAATCGAGCCAAGCATCACCAGATCCGCACCGGCAGCGATAGCTTTCACCACATCCCCGGAATATCGGATACCACCATCGGCAATGACTTTGACTCCTCGTTCGCGGCAGTATTCTGCCACATTCTGGATTGCGGTAAACTGGGGCATACCAACTCCTGCGATCACCCGTGTCGTGCAGATAGAACCGGGGCCGACTCCCACTTTCAAGGCACTCGCCCCAGCCGAAACCAGATCCCTCGCACCGGCTTCTGTGACAACATTTCCAGCCACCACCGGCCGATCACTCAACAAACGGAGCAACTCGATCACATCCATCACATGACGGGTGTGCCCCGTCGCCGCATCGATGAAAAGCGCGTCGGCTCCAGCTTCGATCAGAGCTTCCGCACGCTCCTTGACATCCGGTCCAACACCCACAGCAGCTCCGCAGCGAAGCTGTCCGTTCGAATCCTTCGCCGCACTCGTATACATGATACGCTTTTCAATGTCCGAACCGGTGATCAGACCGACCAGAATCCCCTCGCCATCCACTAGTGGAAGTTTTTCGATCCGGCTTTTGTAAAGAATACGCCTCGCATCCTCCAATCCGGTGTTAGGCGGTGCGGTGACGACCTTTTCGCGCGGCGTCATCACCTCGGCGACCAAGGTCCCGAGTTTGTCGAGGTAGCGCACGTCACGACCAGTGACCATTCCTTCCAAGCGACCCGCCTCATCGACAACCGGAAATCCGGAAAAACCGTTCTCCGCCATGATTGCGAGCACTCTCTCGACCGTATCATTTTTACTGACAGTCAGAGGCTTGTTAATCACCGCGCTCTCGGAGCGTTTCACCTTCGAGACCATCGCCGCCTGCTCCTCAATCGGGCATGCGCGGTGTATCACCCCCATGCCGCCTTCCCGTGCAAGTGCGATCGCGAGCTCATGTTCCGAGACTGTATCCATCGCCGCGGAAACGACCGGAAGCCTGAGTGAAATATTTTTTGTCAGATTCGTGCCTAAATCAGCCTCGCCCGGAAGAACTGAACTCAATGCGGGAACCAGAAGCACATCGTCAAACGACAATCCCAATGAAATCTCTGCCATGCGAAATTCAACAGATTCTCCAAGCCGTGGGCAAGCTCGGATTCAGAAGGCAAACGCATTTAAATTCTTAGGATTCTTCCGAGGCAGGCGTTGTTCCATCCTGCTCGTTTGACCCGGCCCTTGATGCCGCGTTTATTGGATCTTACAAAATGGGTAAGATTCTGTGGATGTGTCGCAGACGTCCCGTGATTATCGGAATGTGACTACAAAGTACAGCTTTATTATCAGGATATCACGAATTGAAATGCGTTTACCCTGACACCGGCCTACTTTCATCTCGCCTTTCCGTATCAGTTTCCGCTATCTCTTCTTTTAGTGAAAACCCTCCTAATCTTCCTTCTCCTGGCCACCAACGCCTTGGCCACCACTATTTCCGTGGTTCCCATCCACGAACCTTTGAGTCTGCACGGTACCGATGTTGACGATATTATCTCGGACACCGGCGAAGCACTTCAGGCCACTGTCCTATCCCGCCCTATGGCTCTCACCGGAGCATTCCCCGAGGTCTTGGTGGATGCGATCCGTAGCCCCCACCCGATTCCTTCAAATAATCCCAACTACAAGGTCACCGAGGCGAATCTGCTCGTCCTTTGTAATGTCGCGATTGTCGCTGAATCGACTCAGGACGGACTGCTGGTGACACTTGATGTCCGCGACCTGGAAATCCCGGTGGAGGTGGATATCACCAGCCGCCAACTTCTCAAAATCACTCTTGTGGCCATCCAGAGAACACTTGAAAATTACAATAGCCCGCAGTCAGAACCACTGAATGTGATGGTCGCGATCACTGGAACCACTGAAAAGAACGAAACACTCAAAGACCTTCAGGTTACCTTCAAGGTCGATCCGGCCCCTTGATTCCCTCACCGGAAAAAATCTTTCACTTAAGTGATCTTCAGAGTTGGCCCTTCGTCCTATCGTGTTCATCGTCTCCCCGAACGACATGCCAGCGACAAACAAAGATCCCCGCCCCTTCAAACGTGCCATCCTGAAATTAAGCGGAGAAGCGCTCCGCGAACCGGGATCTACTGACAACATTTCTCCCGAAATCGTCCATCGCATAGCCTCCGAAATCAAAGAAGCTGTCGATCAAGGTCTTCAGCTTGGAATCGTGGTCGGCGGCGGAAACTTCTGGCGCGGTGCCAGTGCCTCGGCACGCGGCATGGATCGGGCCACCGCTGACTATGTCGGAATGCTTGCCACCGTAATGAACGCCCTTGCGATCGAAGGAGCCCTTTCCCATATCGGGGTGAGATGCACGGTAATGTCCGCGATCGAAATGAAAAACGTCGCAGAACCTTTCATCCGTCGAAAAGCCGAGCACCAGCTCGACAAGGCGACCGTGATCATTTTCGCGGCCGGAACCGGAAGCCCCTTCTTCTCCACGGACACCACCGCCGCACTCCGCGCCAGCGAGATGGGGGCCGATGTGATTCTCAAAGCCACCCAGGTCGATGGTGTTTACGACTCGGACCCCAGACAAAACCCCGATGCGAAACGGTTCGAAACCGTCACCTTCCAGCACTGTCTTGAAAACCGTCTCAACGTCATGGATGCCACCGCATTCAGCCTGTGCATGGACAACGACATCCCCATCATCATCTTCGACCTCGGCCCGGACGGCAATCTTTCCCACGCCCTGCGCTCGCAACCCATAGGCACGCTCGTCCACGGCGAGTGAAAATTTCAACTTACAAAATTCAACTCCCAAGGAAGAGCAAGTGGCGAAGCCGCGATAACAGTTGAAAATTGAAGGTTGAGAGTTGAAACTTAATTCCATGCAAGATCCATCCAAAACCATCAAACAAGTGGAGGCCGATATGCAGGCTGGCGCCGACCATCTGGTCCACGATTTCGCCGGTGTGCGCACCGGTAAGGCCTCTCCCTCGCTCATCGATAATCTGGACGTATTCGTTCAGGCCTACGGCGGAGTGCAGAAGCTCAAATCCCTCGCGGTTATCAACACCCCCGAGCCGCGTATGCTCAACGTGCAACCCTTCGACCCATCCACCACCCGCGATATCGAGAAGGCCATCCGCGATTCGAAACTCGGCCTCAATCCCGTCGCTGCGGAACGTTCCATCCGTGTTCCCATCCCGGAGCTTTCCGAGGAACGCCGGCGCGAAATGGTCAAGCTTATCAAGAGTCTCGCAGAGGAAGCCAAAATCCGCCTCAGAGGCACCCGCAAATCAGGTCTTGATGATGCGAAGAAAATGAAGGCTGACAACGTCCTCACCGAAGACTCCTTCAAGGATTACGAAAAAGAAGTCCAGGAACTCACCAACAAATTCACCAAGAAGATCGACGACCTCGCAGTCGCCAAGGAAGAAGATCTCATGAAGATCTGAACTTTCAAATCTCAAATCTCAAAATTCAAGGAAGAGCTTCGCAACTGCGTACTTCTTGTCGTTCTGGAAGCCGCGCCCAACCTGCAAATCCCGCCTTTATCCCGAGACTTCCGCCTTCTTTGAGGGTTGGAATTTGAAAGTTGAATTTTAGCTTGCGCCTCATCCGCATCCTCACCTACACCTTCGCCGCACCCGTAAGGGGCGTTAGCTCAGTTGGTAGAGCACCTGCATGGCATGCAGGGGGTCAGCGGTTCGAATCCGCTACGCTCCACTTCCTTTGATGAATCGCCCAGATATGGGCCCTTGACAGTAAGACTTTCTTCATGAGATCAGGCTCGTTCTTTTGACCACTGCGGCTGCCATGGACTGTTAATTTTTTTAGCAGACACAAAACCTCTCAAATGAGCTACAAACGCAAAATAGCAACTCTTACTTACCCATTCCGACGGGGTCTCGGGGAACTCGTAAAACTGAAATTCGGATATCTCAACAGGCAGAACCGACATTATCATTCGCTGATCTTATCCTCCGGTTTAGGTTCTTCGGGAATTTTAGTGCGTCAGATTCGGCGTTAGATCGAGCTTCCCGCAGGTGAAGAGGATTCGGATGCGGTAGTTGGCGAAGTTTCTGAATCCTCTGGCGGATGCCTTGATTGACTGA
>Ga0222659_1000111_pt1 | contig 56511 bp, 38 predicted proteins | sample AntAcemetagen547_FD_179850 | JGI IMG/M metagenome (GOLD analysis project Ga0222659, IMG submission 179850) | Saline water microbial communities from Ace Lake, Antarctica - #547 | ecosystem: Environmental > Aquatic > Non-marine Saline and Alkaline > Saline | place: Antarctica: Ace Lake...
TCTTGGTTTTTTCATGTTTTCTCCTTGTTGGTTTTTGTTTCTTAACAAGGAGAGATCTGCCGTAAATCTAATTTAGCCTCTGGCTCCGTAAGCCGGTACCTCTACTATCATCCAGGTGCAGGAATACTTTTGCTGGTAGTTGCCGGTCCCTTGATTGAAGAAATAGGGAAAGTTCTTTTACCTTTAATGGTTATGGAGAAAAATCCAGCCAACTTCAGTTCTAGGACTCAACTTATCCTCTGCGCGGTAATTGGGGGTTTGGTTTTTTCGGCCATGGAAAACCTTCTTTACCTTAACGTCTATATTCAGGATCCGCCGCCCGAACTTATCCGCTGGCGCTGGACGGTATGTGTATTTTTACATAGTGGATGCAGTTTACTTGCGGGCCTAGGCGTTTCAAAGAGCTGGAAAGAATCCGTCAATAAAATGCAGCCACCAAAAATTGAAACCGCGGCACCCCTGATGATTACGGCTGTTGTACTACATGGTTGCTATAATTTCCTGAGCCTGTTCCTAAACACTAGGTTTGAATAATCCCATGCAGGCCCCTACCCCATTACCGGAAGTTGCTCAGAAAGCACTAGATAAGTTACAGGCCCTCTGCCCTATGCGTTTTCAGAATTTCGTAATCATGGACCAGACATTTACCATTTGGACGCCCTGTGATATCGATTTCCTTCTAAATGCTTTGATTGAGAAGGAAGATAAACATCTAGATGTTCAAGATGAACGAATGCCTTATTGGGCGGAATTATGGCCTTCATCACTATTAATGGCCCAAACCATTCTTGAAAAAAGATCAGAGATCCCCAGCGGTCGCTGGCTAGAAGTGGGCTGCGGTCCAGGGCTACCTGGAATTGTTGCTGCACGAATTGGACATAAAGGAACCTTTTCAGATTACATGCAGGAAGCTTTATGGTTGGCCACATTAAATGCTCACCAAAATAACTGTGAAAAGAATGTTCGGTTTGAAGAGATCGACTGGAGGAATCCTACAGGTAAACAAAGCTATTCATGGATCCTAGCAGGGGATCTAGTTTACGAAAGGCGTAATTTCATCCCGTTACTCTCAACCTTTGATTCTTATCTGGAACCAGGAGGTGAGATTTGGGTAGCAGAGCCGGGAAGATCGATTGCGAAATCCTTCTTCGACCATATGGAATCGGAAGGATGGATTCAAGAAGTCATAAGCCAGAATGAAGATGCGACGATTACTAAATTTATTAAACGGACACGCTAGGATTTAGCGGAATCTGACAAAATAAATAAAACCGATGATCGAAGTAAGAATGACACAGCCCACAATAAGCATACGACCTTTCATTTGCTCATGTTGTAGGTATTTCGCATCTTCCTCAAATTTTTCTCTACGTCGCCCTTCTTCGATTTCCGAAGTCTCTAACTCCACCATCAACTCTTCAATTTCGGATGCAACATTTTCAAAGGATGGGAATCGGTCATCAGGCTCTGTAGCCATCATTTTCATTAAAAGAAATGCGGTTCCATCCGATACATAATCGGCATACTCGCGTACGTCGGGAGCTGGGTCCTCAAAGCGTCGCAGCACGACGTCTTTGGACGTTTTGCCCGGGTAAGGGGGGTAACCAGTCAAAATATGCCAGAACGTTGCCCCTAGACTAAATTGATCACAGCGTGCATCCACTTTAATTCCGCGGGTTTTCTCCGGAGCAATGTAAAGAGGAGTCCCTAAAATGCGTTCATCATCCCCACTGCCTATTCGTGCAATGCCGAAATCGGATAGTTTAGCATTCCCATCCTGATCCATCAGAATATTTGCAGGTTTGATATCTCCATGCACCACGCCTTTGCTTTCAGCATCCGCAAGGCCTTCGGCTATCTGTAACATCACATCTAACCAACCGAGTTCACTCTGCCGAGTGTCTGCATCGATGCAATCATCAAGTCTGATGCCGTCAACGAGTTCCATTACAATGTAAGGTTGGTCATTTTCCTGACCAAAACTGTAAATATGGACAATGTTTTTATGGTTAAGCGCCGCCGCAGCTTTTGCTTCTTTTAAAAGGGATTCAACAAATTTAGGGTCTTTGCCAAATTTTGGATTCAACACTTTAAGGGCTACATGCCGATTTAGTTGTGCATCACGAGCGAGGAATACCGTTCCCATTCCTCCTCGGCCTAATTCATTGAGAAGATAATAGTTACCGAATCTACCTGGTACCGTAATAATACTTCCGCAAACTGGGCAGGCAATTTCTTCGAATACATGAAATTCAGAAACTTCAAGCACCTCGCCACAATGATCGCAAGAACTGCGACCCAGTTTTTCTATTCGTATTATTGTATGGGTATCGTCCATGGTTTCCGAAAGTGTAGGCAACATATCAGAATGTGTCCGCAATGAAAGCTTGTAAATCGGTCATTTTAAGAGCGCCGTCAAGCACATAGGTTCTGCCAAGTCGACTTTGACCTCCTCCCCATCCAAAAAATGAGCCTTGTCCAAGTCCTTTTGCAAAGGTTACAAATGTTAAATCGGACACTTGAGGGTAAGGTCCATTTTGGAGGTCAATAGACCCGATTTTTATACCATCTACGGCTATAACCAGCTGATAGCTCGGTGTAGACCCATCCGATCGGTGACCATCCCAACTAAGACTGAACACTTGATAGTTTCCTATTTTTAGCGCTTCATGCGGAATCGATTGAACCAAAAGATCATTTTTTCCATCACCGATACGTACACGTAATGACCCATTACCTACTAAAATTGGAGGTACCTCAAGTACTAAACCTTTGATGGGCGTGTTAGCTCCAGTTTCTGGATTCTCCTTGTCTCGAAAGCCACCTAAATGAAAAAGCACATCGCTTTCACCGGGAACCCTTTCTGAGGCAGCAGGTGTTAGAATTCGGGAAACAAGTGTAAAGGACCGGCCTTTAAGCACCTGTACTCCGCTGGCGCTCGCAAGCATTTGGCGATTTGGTATAATTGAGTAAGCTACGTCGCCTTTTTCCAACCAGCTAGGCGAAGTCTCATTCGTTAGCTTAGGCTGATCATCTCCTGCAATAAAAACTAATTTAAACCGTGGGTACCCCTCAGACGACCTTAGTCCCAAACCTGAAAGCAGTTCCTTTCCTTTTGCATCGAGAACTTCCTGTTTTTCAGCATCGTACATTAATTTTTCCAGAGGAACGTGCAGAAGAGATGCCAAAGGCTGAATCACATAGGGCCATTGGATACCCTGAACCCGTAATTCAGAATAATATTTAAAATGCCGCGCAGATTGATTTTGTTCGTTATTCAATAAATAACGGTATCCAATAGCTATTTCTGACATATGCGCAAAATAGGGTTGGGCTTTACGAGTAGTTTTTTCTAAATCTCGGTCATCAAGAATTCCCAATGCATACTTAGCTAAAATACGAGGGTCTTCATAGGGAGTTTTTTCGGAATCAAAAATAAGATTTTCAATACCTGCAGCTTCTTCCAATAACGTTTTCGCACGATCGGGATACTGAGCATAAAAATAGATTCCTGCTTCTAAAAATTTAAACCAAGACATGGCAGCATGCTGATCAGGAATGAGATTTTGAGCCGTCGCCAGTTTTTGTTCTGCCTCCGTGAGGTTTTTATCTTTAATCAAGGAAACCGCTTCTTTCATATTCCGAATTTCCGGCCGAGTAAACGGTTGGTGGACCTCTCTTTGAGGGCCTGCATATTTCGCAATGGGTGGCGAGGTTGGCTTTTGTGTTTGTTTCCAAACTAAGACCCCGATGACCGAACAAACCAAGATTGATATCAGTAAAACAATGAATACTAGCGGATTTTTTTTCTTATTTTGACGCTCATGCTCACGACGATCTTGCTCAAGTTTCGCCTCTTCATTAGCTTTTGCTTCTTTAACAGCTAAGTTTAGATCCGCGAGAAGTGATGCATAGGTTGGATAACGACGATTAGGATTTTTGTCCATCATCCTGAGAATAACCGCGGCCGTTTTTTCGGTTACGCCTGGATTAAAGTCCAAAAGATTGGGGGTCTCTTCTTTTAGAGCTGCAACCACAACTTTGGTTGGATTTTCCCCATCAAAAGGAGGTTGACCGGCGAGAGAATGAAAGAGGGTGCCGCCTAAACTGTACTGGTCACTTCGGCTATCTTCGCCCTTTTTACGGGCTTTTTCAGGAGCAATGTAATAGGGCGTTCCCCATACCTCGATTTCCGCCCCGGGCACCATGAATTTAGCCAGACCAAAATCTACTACTTTGGCCACGCCGTGTTCATTCATTAAGATGTTAGCCGGTTTGATGTCTCCGTGAGTCAGGCCCGCCTGATTCGCAGCATCTAACCCTTGAGCAACATCCAAGGCAATTTCTAATGCACGGATTTCTGAGATTTGCCCCCCCCCTTCCATCATTTCATCTAGGCGTTCGCCTTCGAGTAACTCCATTACAAAGTAGGGTTGCTCTTCCACTCGGCCAAAGGAATAAACCTGAACAATGTTCCGGTGATTGAGGGTTGCCATTGCCTGAGCTTCACGCTGAACGGTCTCAAGCATTTTGGGGTCTGTACCGTATTCTTTACGAAGAACCTTTAAAGCTACTAAGCGCTGCAGGCTTTCATCCATAGCCAAATAGACACAGCCCATGGCTCCCCTACCCAATTCTTCGATAAGAATAAAACCACCTAAACGCCCAGGTACTTGGAATTCTTCCTGACAGGCAGGACATTCAATTTTCTCAAAAACGTCAAACCCAGAAACATCAAGTTCAGCATTACAGCTGGGACAAGATACATTGGTAATGGACTCAGTAAAGATGCCCAAAGAGTTGGCGTTTTGATTCATTGCGGTATAGGATTGTAGATCATAGTTATATATACAGTAAGTTAATTCTTGCCTATGTATATAAAGAGATACAATCCTCTAGTACAAAAAAATCCGGATGACATCCCCTTTACCTGAAAAATTTCAACTCATTGTCCCCCAAACTATTCACACAATTCGCTTAGACCGATGGTTGGTAGGGGAATTCCCCGACCACTCACGTTCGGAAGTGCAATCCTGGATCCGAGACGGACATGTCATTTCAGCTGAAGGAAAGCTTCGGCCTGGAAGTTCTGCAGTTCCAGGAATGACCTTAGCTTTCTCAATTCCTGTGAAAACATCCGAAAGCCTTCCCATACCACAAGACCTCCCCGTAGACATTCTTTACGAGGACCAAGATCTTGTTGCCGTATGTAAAATCCCTGGGCAAGTGGTTCACCCAGCTCCCGGACATGAGGAAGGGACGCTTTTAAATGCGATGCTTAACCGATATCCTGCAATGGCTACTGCGGGTGACCCACAACGACCCGGCGTAGTACATCGTTTGGACGTCGGCACCAGTGGGGTGATCCTCTTTGCACTCAATGAGGAAACGTTGCTTTTGTTACAGGAAACATTCAAACAACGAAAGATTTCGAAAATCTATCATTGTGTCTGTCACGGCATACCCGATCCCTACGCCCAAACCATAAATCTTCCCATTGGTAGACATCCCGCTCAATGGAAGAAAAGAGCCATCGATGGTTTAAGCGCACGAGAGGCCATCAGTCATATTCGTTTGCTTAAAGGGGTTGCCGGAGGAACAGGTGGCCTGCTAGAAGTCGAAATCGAAACCGGGCGTACCCATCAAATCAGAGTTCATTTGGCTCATGTGGGTCATTCCGTAATTGGTGATACGACCTATGGAGGAAAAAGAGCTCAACTATCCAAGCCTTGGTGTCAGGCAGCTAGACCGATGCTTCATGCCAGACAAGTCGAATTGCCCCACCCACGAACAGGCAAGCTTTTGAAGATTGAGGCCGATTATCCCGATGATTTTAGAAACTTTTTAGATGCCTTATGACGAACCCTCTTTCACCATCTTCGTCATTTATCGACGTGCTTGAATCCTATCTTTCAGGATTAGAAGAAAACGGTACGGCTCTGGTTGAGTTGGATGCGCCTTTTCCATTGCAAACCGTGACCAAGGAAGATTCTGTTCGCCCCCGTCAACAGCCTGCCAAGGTTCCCCCAGTTGAACCTGCAGCCAAAAAAACAGTTCTCCCCCCTCCACCCAAACAAGAACCGATTGCCGTCCCCGCTGAGGAGAAATTAGTTTGGGCGACTCTGATTCGACTATCAAAGTGCGAAGATACAAAACCCTCCAAAGAAACGGCTGTGGTCTTGGTAACAGGGTTTGAGGAGACCAACGGTGAAAACGGTATCTTGCTCAAACAAATTCTTAAATCTGCCGGTTATGAGTTTCTGGGGCCCCCTTTACAATTAACGCATGCCGAGGATCTAGTCGGGGCTGGTGAAAGGATCGTGGTCATGGGAAATCCTGCGCTTCAAAAAATCAGTAGTGCAGGCATGGATCTAAAAATCGTCCGAGGTATGTGGCAAACCACCCTTCACGGTAAAATGCTATCCACGTTTGCTCCATCAGTTTTGCAGAATAATCCAGCCGGGAAAAAAGCGGTATGGCAGGATATCAAAACCCTTCTCAAAGACTTAGATCTGGAGATCCCCACCTGGACGAAACAAAAAATGTCAAAAAAAGCATAAGTTTAGGGCTGCGACGTTTCTGATGGGAACCTTACTCGACACAGGAACCCGTGGGGATCCGGTCCCTAATGAAAGACGGTTTCGAAAACGCTTGGTAAAAAACCCTCCACTAGAAGTAAGTAGGAAACTGGCCTAGCTATCGAGAAGCGACAGGTGTTGAACATATTTCGTCTAGGAAAGTACCCTTTTACGTCAGCGTTTACTCGATCCCTTCATGGTCAATGTTTACTTTCATGGTCTCATTACTAAAGGATTTTTTCTCAATACTTAAATTATCAATAGAAGATTCTACCGAGGCAAGTTGGATAAGTTCACGAAGAGGTCCGGCAAAGGAACCAGGATCTTGGCGGATAATTTTTTTCACTTTAACAGATGGAGGTAAGCGAAGAGCGGAACTAATATGATCCACTTGGTCAGGCAGGGTGAATCCTTTCGTACAATGTGGACAACGACCTCGTTTATCCTGATCTACATCTCTGACCCACAGTTTTTGTCCACAGTAGGGACAGCTCATTTTAAAATCTGTCTCGTTCTCGTTTCTGTAAATAACGACTAACGTGGGCGTCGACTTTAAAGCCCCACTAGTAGTGAGCAAATTATCCATTTTTTGTAAGCTCAAAACATCAACAAACCGAACAATGCCCACGAAAAGGTCAAAGCTTTTAGATTGAGAGTTGGTGGCGGATACCGCGTCACTAGTAGCCAACTTGAACGACAGCTGACGGTTTGAAAACGTAATGGTTTGACATTGGTCCTCTTGCGCACAACCAATATCCTCGCAAAACCAACCCGCCATTTCCGAATCTGGTGAAAGTAATCCAATACGAATGTCCTGATATGATGGTGTCATATAAATAGTCTAGAAGCTTCAAGACTTGGTGTCAACTGAGATGTTCGATGTAAGATCGCTAAAAAACTAAAGTACACGATTGGATTAAACCCTTGCGAGTACCTCGCTTCCCGATTAAGAAGACTGAATGAATCCCTACCTGATTACTGTACTCGTTTTACTTATTGGCTTCACTCTTTTCCATATTTGGATCCATGGATTAAATCTCTCGGCACTGGTTCCAGAGATCCCCGAGGAATTCTCCGAAGTATATGATGCCGAAAAATACGCCAAGAGCCAGGACTACATGCGAGAAAACACCCGTGTAGATCTCGTTACTAGTTTGATTAAAACGGCGGTGTTAATTGCATTCATACTCCTAGACGGCTTTCGTATCTTTTACGACATCGCCTCAGGGGTTTCGGATCAGCTGATTTTACAGGGCTTAGTTTTCGCTGGCTTACTTATGGTAATCAATACACTCTGGGGATTACCTTTTCAAATCCACGATACCTTTGTGATCGAAGAAAAGTACGGGTTTAATAAGACAACCCCCAAGACCTTTGTCATGGATCAAATTAAGGGCCTACTATTAGGGGTTTTGATTGGAGCGCCCTTGTTCGCAGCACTCATCTACTTCTTCGATCAGGCCAGCGAAAATGCTTGGTGGATCTCGTGGGTGGTGGTGACCGTGCTCCAGTTAGTACTCCTTTACATCGCTCCGGTATTTATCCTTCCCCTCTTCAATAAATTTGATCCCTTAGAAGATGGCAATTTACGGACCGCACTGGAAGCTTATGCAAAAGATCAAGGATTTCAGCTATCCGGCCTGTTTAAAATTGATGGATCCAAACGTAGTACCAGAGCAAATGCCTATTTTACCGGCTTTGGGAAAAATCGTAGAATTGCTCTTTATGATACCCTTATCGACAACCATGAAGAATCGGAACTTGTCGCTATTCTGGCTCATGAAGTTGGACACGCCAAATGTAAACACATTCATAAGCAGTTAGCCATCGGTATTCTAAGCACAGGTTTTCTTTTTTGGACCCTATCGCTCTTCATTCGTCAACCTGGATTATATGAAGCCTTTGGGCTTCCAGGCGAACAACCTCTACCTCTCTATGCTGGCTTGATCTTTTTCAGTTTTCTTTACACTCCCATCAGTACCCTACTAGGAATTTTCACCTCTGTGCTTAGCCGCAAGTTTGAATATGAGGCAGATGCATACGCGGTTAAAACGACTGGAAGTTCTGATCCACTGATCAGCGGACTTAAAAAATTGTCTGTAGATAATCTTTCCAATCTTACCCCGCATCCTTGGTTAGTATTTTTAGAATACAGTCATCCTCCCGTATTACAACGAATTCAGGCAATGCGGGCTTTGGATGAGGCATGAAAAGTAGTAGTTGGATTCTTTTCGGTTTTGGGTTCCTGCTGCTCTTTATTGGAACCTGGGAAGAGACAGGTATAACCGGCAAAGATGAATTTTGGGTGACCATGCGCACCCCTATTGAAATGATGGAAGATCATTCCTATTGGACCTTGCGACTCAATGATGAAGTACGGTTGCAAAAGCCACCTTTAATCTATTGGTTTATCACCGTTGTATATAACTTATTTGGTATTGAACTGTGGGCCGCGCGTTTGGTGGGCGTGTTCAGTGGGGTGGGAATGGCGATTGTGACGGCCAAACTCTATGAACGTCTTTTCCATCACTCAGGTTTCTGGGCTGGGATCACCCTATTAGCAACTGCAGGAGTGGCGGTAGAAGGTCGCAGAGCCATGTTGGATATGCCTCTAGGGTTCTTTTGCGTGTTATCTGTCTATCTATGCTTGGTGGCCTGGCAGGAAAAAAGAAACACCTATTATATTTTTGCGGGACTTGCTTTAGCAGCCGCTACGCTTTCGAAAGGTCCACAGTCCTTACTTTTCACATTGCCCCCCCTCATTATCGGAGGTTTATGGTTAGCCCGACCTTCTCGGCTCAAATCGCTTCTGCTACCGGCAGCACTGTTTTCATTCACCTTTTTACTAGTGGCTCTACCTTGGCCCCTTTCAATGAAAATCCTTCATGCGGACTTCATAGCTAATTTGGAAACACAAATTGTGGGGAACCGTCTAAGTCAGGTCAGTATTAAATCCCCTTTTAATGCCCTAGGCGGAGCACTGCTCTTGGCCTTCCCTTGGAGCTTCATCATGTTGACGGGACTCTTTATGGGATTTAAAAAAGATCATGAGGGCAAACGAAACCGTCAAGCCCTGTGGTTATCGCTTTGGCTTATATCAAGTGTTTTTCCTTTTTTCTTCATGCGATCATTTGAACGTTACATGATCCCCATCCTTCCCTGTGCATCCGTGATGATTGTGTGGACGCTTGGAGAACTTAAGCCCCTTTCCCGCAGACTATTGATGATGCTTTCAACGTTTCTGTTGGCATTAGTTGCTATTGTCATATCTGTTTTCGGCCTGTGGTTTCACCTCACCTTTTTCACATCCTTCATTACTATAGGCTTAGTGCTTTGGATGCTGTGGACCGCTTGTCAAAAGAATCAGACCTTTAAGCCTGTGGTTTCTGCCGCTTGGGTATTTATGTTTAGCTTGGGAATCCTCTATCCGAAATTTGGCGTAAACCAGATCCCAAATGATCTCCCGTGGGAAGAGTTACGTTCAAATCCTGTAGGGATATACAGCCGCTATTCTCAACCCGCCATGCTGTCTATGAGACTAGATAAAAGCGTGGACTTTCCTTTTGAAGAACGACTGGTCACAAACGGCTATAACGGATACATCTTTACAACCCATGATCAGTTTTATGATCCTACGCGGGTAGATACCCTTACCAACGCTTTGCGTACAGCGGGAGTTCCGTTTGAAGTAGTGGGAAGCTATCCGGTTTTCTTCAGTCGAAAGAATTGGATTAAGTTTACTCGGCCAGATGCAAAAAGCGATGAATGGTTAAAGGCGATACGTAATCGAAATCTGCGAGAGCTCAAATCTGAGATTATTTACGTGAAAACAGGTGATTTGGTCACAAAAAACTCTAAATAATAGTGAAACTAGCGTTTTTTAAGTTGCCAACTTCAAAATACTCAACAAAAGTAAGCCATCTGGATTGATTATTCCTATTTCAATTCATGATACATAACTAAACAAATAATGGAGAAGAGAAATTATGGCAGCTAAGCCCAAGACTAAGACACAAATCATCGCCGCTATCGCAGAAGACACTGGCTTCACCAAAAAAGATGTTATCGCAGTTATCGATAGCATGGTACAGATGGGATATAAGGAAGCCAAACTTGGTTTCACTATTCCTGGCCTCGGTAAACTCGTTGTAGTTAACCGTAAAGCACGTGACGGACGCAATCCTGCGACCGGTGAAAAAATCCGCATTCCAGCAAAAAAAGTGCTGAAATTCCGGATTGCCAAAGCTGCCAAAGATGCGATTGGTTAATAAGTGGGTCATTAAGAACTGCTTCCAGCAGTTCTTTTTCTCATTACCCCGGTGCAAAACACCGGGGTTTTTCTTTGCCTAGGATCTTCTTTGATCGGGGTTTTCCTTTGCCTTTTTTAATTTTACATCCATAAAAAGCCTTAATGATTACTCCTACTAAACTTGCAGATCCTTCACTATCGGACTTACTGAAAAATCGTAGCCGTCCCCTTCTCTCTTATGAATTTTTTCCTCCTAAATCGGAAAAAGGAATGAAAGCCTTGCAAGAGGCCATTGAAGGCTTGGTTGATACCTCGCCTGATTTTGTAACCGTCACCTATGGCGCGGGGGGCTCAACCCGTAATACAACCTTTGAAATTGCGGAGTTACTTCGTAGCTTCCGTTACGGTCCTGTGATGCCGCACTTAACCTGTGTGGGTTCCAGCCGTGAGGAACTTATCGAGATTGCGGAGCAAATTTATACCGATGGGTATCGTAATATCATGACGCTACGTGGTGACCCACCTAAGGGACAAGAATCATTCCAAGCCGCAGAGGGCGGTCTTACCTCTGCACGTGACTTGGCTGAGCTTTTGAAAGCCCAACACCAAGATTTTTGTTTGGGAGTGGCGGGTTACCCTGAAAGCCACCCTGAGTCGCGCGGTGAACAAGCAGATATGGATTACCTTAAGTCAAAAGTGGATGCGGGTGCCGATTTTATTACTACGCAACTCTTTTTAGAGAACGATTGTTTTTATCGCTATCTGGACCGTTGTGAGAAAGCAGGAATCACCATCCCAATTATCCCGGGAATTATGCCTGCCCTATCCTTAGGACAAATGGAGCGCATCACGAGCATGTCGGGATCCACCCTACCCAGTCCACTGGCGGAAAAACTCATAAAAGCCGGTGACGATAAAGAAGCGGCGATGAATGCGGGTATCCTATGGTGCACAGAACAAATCATTGATTTATTGAACCATGATGTTGCCGGAATTCATCTCTATATTCTGAATCAAATTCGTCCTGCCATGGCCTATCAATTAGCCCAAACCTTTATTGAAATGACTGGAATCAAAGAATGAGTGAGAAAACACCCCCCACAAAAGATTCTTCTTTCGAAGATTCCCTAAAACGATTAGAGCAACTCGTAACAGAAATGGAAGGTGGTGATCTTAGTTTAGATCAAATGATTACTCATTTTGAAGAGGGGACGAATTTGGTGGAGACATGTGGAAAACGGTTAAATGCCGTTGAGCGCCGAATCGAAAAATTAGTTAAAAAAGACGGAAAGATCGAAACAGAACCTTTTGAGCAGGAACCTGAAAAATGATTCGAAGCTTATATCGAAGCAGTTGCATTCTTCTCTTAGCTAGTGGGCTTTGGAGTTGTGGCAAAGACCAAGAAGCACCGGTTTTAGAACTCATACCAGATGAACCAGCTAAAATCGTTCAGGTTCATCAAACTCTGATTGATTTCTCGGAGGCCAAACCTCACCAAGTAGCTAGAGCTTTAAATACCGCGATGGCGGACACGGTTGAGAAAGTGCTCCCTTCTGTGGTAGTGATTCGAACAGAAGCGACCCAATATATTGTAGATTGGTATGGTCGGTTACTTAGAGAAGCTCAACGCCCCATTGGACAAGGATCCGGAGTCATTATTGATCCCCGCGGCTACGTACTTACCAACAATCACGTACTTCAGGGCGGACAACGTATCGAAGTGATCCTTCAGGATGAAGTCAGTTATGAAGCGGAATTGGTCGGACGTAATGAACAATTAGATATCGCGATTTTAAAAATCATGCATGAAGAGGGTGAGGAATTCTCAGCCATTATTTCCGGAGATTCCGATGCCATCCGGGTAGGAGAAATGGTGATGGCGATTGGATCGCCCTACAGTTTGAGCAGTACCGTGACCCATGGCTTGATCAGTCAGAAAGGACGTTCGGAAGCCAACTTACCGATTGTGGACTTTATTCAAACCAGTGCCCCCATCAATCCTGGAAATTCAGGCGGACCTCTTATAGATATGGAAGGAAACCTTATAGGAATCAACACCATGATTCGTACCGGAGGACCGGCCAGCCAAGGAAGCATCGGGATTGGTTTTGCCGTACCTTCCAATCAAGCCCTACGGGCCGCACGGTTGATTATGGAAGGCGCAACTCCAGAAGAACTCCCCTGGTTAGGGGTAATGATGCAGGACACTCGTTTTGGGGTGTTGTTCAGTCGGATTTTCCCCCGAAGCCCAGCTTACGACGGAGGCCTCATGGCCGGTGATTTATTGTTATCTGTCGATAAGCGTACGATTCGTTCCGGCGCGGAGCTCAGTAGTTTGATCCGTCTGAGTGAGGCCGGTGACGAAATCACCTTGGAACTCCTCCGCGGAAAAGAAAAAATTACTAAAGTGATTACGACTCGGCTTATGCCCCAAAATGACATGAAATTAGAACCCGTCTCTGAATGAATCATAGCTAAGCAGACCTGAAAGACGCGTCCGCAAATCCTCCGGTATATGCTGGAGTTGTCCCTTTGCTATCTTGTTCGCATTAAGTGATACCATCTGGAATACAACTGGGTTGATCTTTAAATATAACAAAAGTGGAACTTCGTTCTACTTACCATAATAAAGTGCAGGTTTTATTCGGATAGTCTTGTCATCCTCCCGCATAAACTACATGGGTCTAATTGTTATCATTTTAACCCCCACGTAGCTTATGAAAATACTTCTGCTCAAAGAACAGGATCCAAACGAAACCAGGATTGTAGCTCTGCCTGAATCCGTCAAAAAACTTGTGGCTTTAGAGGCAACCGTTCAAATCGAAAGCGGTCTTGGCTCTCCCTTACATATACAAGATGCCGCTTATACCGATGTAGGAGCGGAGGTTGTAAGCGATGTACCAACCGCCACCGCCGAAGCGGATATGGTTTTGCGACTAGGAAAGCCTTCCGGTCCGGAAGGACTGAAAAAAGGTGCGATTCACATCAGTTACCTAGATCCCTTTGTGGATCTAGAAACCGTCAAAAAGTTTTCGGAGGCAGGTATCAGTGCCCTCAGTATGGAAATGATTCCTCGCACCACCATTGCTCAAAAAATGGACGCCTTAAGCTCTCAAGCCAGTTTGGCCGGTTATTCCGCGGTACTGCAAGCTGCAGCAAAACTTCAACGCAGTTTACCTATGATGATGACCCCAGCGGGTACACTAGCTCCTTGTAAAGTTTTTATCATTGGGGCTGGGGTTGCCGGTTTGCAAGCCATCGCGACCGCCAAACGTCTCGGCGCCCGAGTTGAGGCGTTCGATACTCGTCCTGTGGTTGAAGAGCAGGTACAATCTTTAGGAGCAAAATTCCTTAAAATTGACTTAGGAGAAACCGGTCAGACCGATGGCGGTTACGCAAAAGAATTAACCCCCGAGCAAATCGCCAAACAGCAGGACGCTCAAGGGAAGGCGATTGCAAAATCCGACATTGTCATCACTACCGCCAAACTCTTTGGTCGCCCTGCCCCACGCTTAATCACAGATGCACAAATCGCGGCCATGACACCCGGATCGGTGATTATAGATATGGCTGCGGGCTCCGGTGGAAATGTGGAAGGATCGGAACCCGATAAAGATGTCGTAAAACATGGGGTCACTATTGTGGGTGATACCAATCTCGAGGGGCGGGTCCCTTACGATGCAAGTCAGATGTACGGAAGTAATCTCGTAAATTTGGTTCAACACTTCTGGGACAAAGAAGCAAAATCATTCACTCTCAACATGGAAGACGAAATCATCAAGGGCGCATTAATTACCCATGATGGAAACGTGGTACATGAAGTAATCAAAGAAAGGATCGGTTAATCATGGAATTATTTTTACCACTATTATTTATTTTCGCTTTAGCTATTTTTCTTGGGGTCGAATTGATTACCAAGGTGCCTTCTCAGTTGCACACCCCACTGATGTCGGGTTCCAATGCGATTTCAGGCATAACGATTGTGGGTGCGGTTATTGCACTTCAAAATCTACCCGAAGGTAGTGTGATAATTCCTATTGTTGGTTTTCTTGCGGTAGCAACCGCCTCGGTAAATGTGGTGGGTGGCTACCTCGTAACCGACCGAATGCTGGGTATGTTCAAGAGTAAGAAGAAGGGAGAATAACATGAAGGAAATCACTTATATTATCGCCTCGGTATTATTCATTCTGGGATTAAAGCGCCTCGGTTCCGCTGCCACTGCCCGTCAAGGAAACACCCTCTCTGCGGTAGGAATGGGACTGGCCCTTTTAGCCACCTTGTTTTTCGAAACAGACTTATCTTGGCCTTTGATCATGGCGGGTATTGTAGTGGGTAGTGCCATAGGAGGCATTTCAGCAAAACGCGTTGCCATGACCGGAATGCCAGAAATGGTTGCTTTGTTTAATGGTTCTGGAGGTATTGCCTCTGTTTTCGTCGGCTGGGCTTCCGCAAAGCCGGGTATGTCCCTAGCCGAAAGTATTCCTCTTTACCTCGCAATCTTTATTGGTGGCGTAACTTTTACCGGTTCGGTCATCGCTTACCTGAAACTATCCGAGAAAATAGATGGCAAGCCTGTCATGTTCAAAGGACAGCAGCCTGTAAATATTGCCTTGCTGGCACTGATTCTCCTTTGCGGAGCCCTCTTTTGTGTCAGCCCTGCCGGATTTACGGATCCTTGGCTCATTTCTGCCATTCTCTTAAGTTTTGTCTTTGGCGTTATGGTGGTCATTCCTATCGGTGGTGCGGATATGCCTGTGGTAATCGCGCTGTTGAACTCGTACTCTGGTTTAGCAGCCTGTGCAGCGGGTTTCATTATCAGCAACACGGTATTAATCGTAGCTGGTGCGCTCGTAGGAGCTTCCGGAATTATTCTCACGGGCATCATGTGTAAAGCCATGAACCGCAGTCTCAGCAACGTCTTGTTTAGTGGGTTCGGATCAGCGAGCACCTCATCCTCCGGTGGAGCGGATGTGGAAGGCGAAGCCAAACCCATAAGCGCAGAAGACACCTATTACATTCTTGAAGCTGCTAGCTCGGTCATTTTCGTTCCTGGATATGGAATGGCCGTCGCCCAAGCCCAGCATGCCGTCAAAGAACTCGCGGCTCTGCTTGAAGAAAACGGATGCGAAGTGCAATTCGCGATCCATCCGGTTGCCGGCCGTATGCCTGGACATATGAACGTATTGTTGGCCGAAGCCGATGTCCCTTACGAACAATTGTTAGAACCCGACGACGTGAACCCCAACATGGCCGCAGCCGATGTCGCCATTGTGATTGGCGCTAACGACGTTGTGAATCCAGCGGCCCGTACAGACGAAACAAGTCCTCTCTGGGGCATGCCTATTATCAATGTGGATATGGCTAGAACCTGTATCGTACTAAAGCGTAGTTTGCGTCCTGGTTACGCAGGTGTAGAGAACCCTCTCTTCTTCTGCGAAAATACTCGTATGCTACTTGGCGACGCGAAGGCCAGTGTGCAGGCTTTGGTTTCTCAGTTTAAGGATTAACGTAACGCAGGCATTCTTGTCTCTTTCAAAAAGTTAAAGCCCGTGCATTTGCACGGGCTTTTTTATTAATAAAATAGACAGGCAGAAATGCCTAAATTCTTTCAGGTAAGACTACCTGAGTTACGAATCCGATACACTAGTCGTATTATCGAGCGTATGGACAAACAAGCCACTTCGTAGCTTGGGCTCAAACCAGGTGCTTTTAGGAGGCATGATTCTATCTTCATCTGAGACGGCCATTACCTCTTCGGTACTTGTCGGATAAAGAGAAAATGCAACCGCAGCCTTTCCTTCCTTCACCATTTTCTCTAAAATGACTTCACATTCGAAGCCGCCTTTAAAGGATAAACGCTCACTGGTTCTTGGATCCGCAATCCCAAGGATGGGGGTCAGAAGATCATTCTGTAGAATACTTACATCCAAAGCGGAAACGGGATCCGCATCGGAAGACGCCGATTTGTATAATCGGTACCAACTTCCATCCACAAACATTCGAATGTCAGCTCGTTCGGTTGATTTCCCATCATCTGCCAAGGAAACCTCAAACCCGGCATCGCGAATTTTCCCAAGCATCTGTATGGAATCCAAACCGTTTAAGTCTTTGACTAAACGATTGTAGGGAAGAACCATCAGATCATCTGCCGCAAACATCACGGAGAGGAACCAGTTGTAATTTTCATTTCCTGTGTGGGCGGGATTTGCTGCCGCAAATTCCTTAGAGCAGCGAGCCGCACTGGCGGTTCTATGATGCCCGTCCGCAACGTAGGAGCAGGGAATATCACTAAAGATCGTTTTTACCTTTGCGCTGTCTGGAACCGGCCACACCGTATGGCGAACCCCATCAGAACTAGTGAAATCCACTTCCGCTTCGGTAGAAGTTAAATCAGTTGCCAACTTTTTCAGTTCAATCGGCGCGCGAACCATAAGAAAAATTGGACCTGCGTTTGCTTTAAGAACTGCCACATGGCGAGTACGGTCATCTTCTTTTTTAGGTAGCGTGCGTTCATGTTTCTTAATCAGGTTGTTTTCATACTCTTCAGTATGGCAGACCCCTACCCAACCGCATTGGCTATGGCCTTCAATTTCTTGGCGATAGAGGTAATACGATGGGGTTTCATCCCGACGTAACCATCCGTTCTGTTGAAAATGCTGAAAATTTTCAGCGGCTTTGGCATAAACCACCTCACTATAAAGATCTGTACCCTCGGGGAGATCGATTTCGGGTTTGTTAATATGAAGGAAACTACGGGGGTTTCCGGCTGCAAGCTTACGAGCTTCCGCACTGTCAATAACATCATAGGGTTGGCTAGCAACCTGAGAGGCAAGTTCAACGGGCGGACGGAGGGCTGGAAAAGGGTAAAATTTCATAAACGTTTCCTGATTTAAAGTTAGGGAAGTTGGATGTAACAATTCCAGAGAGATACACAAACGCAAAGTGAATAGCTTTTATATCACTTGAGAATCTACGATTGACTCGTAGGTACGGACTATGATTGCATTTTGCCATATATATAAAACTGCCGGCACCACATTTACAACCTTGCTTCGAAATCATTATGGGTGGCGACATTTTGACCGTCCTGGTTTTCGTCACCGAATCCTTATCGCAAAACATCTTAAGGCTATTAAAAAAGTATATCCTTTTCTTGGAAGTATTGGGGGACATTCGGTTAGACCTTATTCCGATCTATCCATCGCTGACCCATCAATTCGATATTACACTTTTTTAAGAGATCCTGTAGAACGTTCCATTTCCCATTTTACATGGTATCTGCGTTGGAAGGCAAATGATGGCGTTTTGTTTGATGATTTTCCTGATTTGCTTAAGCGTTGGGCGGATGCTGACGTAAACCAAAATGTACAGTGCCGACACTTGAGCACAGATGCAAATTTCCATTCGGTGAAAGAACTACATGCTCAACATCCTATTTATTTTTTACAGGTAACTGATTTTGACACCTCTCTAATTCTTTTTCGGGAGTGGGCCAATCTGCCTGATATGAATCTATCCTACACGATGAAAAACACCATCCATGATCACAATGAACGCATCCAAGTTACCCATCCAGACTATCTCCAAAAAATTCGAGCCTTTCAGACACGTCTCAAGCAAGAGTCCTACTTCAAAGATCTATTAAGCGTAGCCAACCGTGAAGACCAAGCTTTATGTGATTGGGTAAAGAATGAAGTTTGGCCTATTCAGGTAGCAAACTATTCAGGAAATTTGCGTAAGGATGTAAACGCCTTTCAAGAGGGAAAAATAGTCGATGAATTGGATAAACCTGAGCCCCTATGGCCCAGACTCTACCGAAATACGGTTTTCAAAACCTTAAAACCCCTACTCCTTCCCACCACAGAACCTGAGGATGCACAAGCGTCTCCTTGGCTTTAATTTCCACCAACGTCTATTCACTTCGTTTCCACACTCCGTGCCTATAAGTAGTAGATTTGGGTGTTTTGACTATCCTTCCCACGCTCAAAGAGATCGGATTACAAATATACCCCTTGCAGATGCAAGGGCATTAAAATGGTTTCAGTGGTAGGACTCGAATCCCGCTTTCAGCGGGACCTGCGGCCTACAACCTAGTAAGTTATCCCGCCGCAGGCGGGACTCTACCCTTGAGCGGTCCATATATCTTCTAGCACCTTGTTTCTTTATTCGTTTTTCAACCTGCATAGCAACAGATCTACTTTCAAATTCCTTTTTTCAAATCAACTCCCAAGGACCTTTCCAAACCTTAGTTGTACGAATTCCATGATAATCAGGATCATTATGCTGGATCAGCCTTCGATGTGGATCATTTGAACTGCCTACATAATAACGATGTGAGGTATCGCTATGAAATATATAAACAAAACATGGCTCCGTCATAATGGATGTATAAAAAAAAGCCCTTGCAGATGCAAGGGCTTTAAAATGGCTCCAGCGGTAGGACTCGAACCTACAACCTAGTGATTAACAGTCACCCGCTCTACCATTGAGCCACGCTGGAATATGTACTCCGTGAGGAGATCCGTAGTGATAATGACATTCCACTTGGAATCAAGTCGAAAAAAAGAGTTTTTACTTTCCAAAAGACTCAAACCGCTGGAATTTGCTTCAAAATCAATACCTTTGTAATTCTGATCGCACTCAGCCATATTTTCTGTTTAGTCAGGTATATGAATTCTTCAGGTTTATCGCGTGGTCTCTTTAGTGTTGCCGCATTTGTCATTTTTATTGCGGGCCTAAGGGCCGCGGGGAGTATTATCATCCCCTTCCTGCTCGCGACATTTATTGCGATCATTTCAGCACCAGCCATGATCTGGCTGAAAAAAAAGGGGATTCGTGCTTCCTTTTCGGTCCTCATCATTGTTGCCACGGTGCTCTGCGTAATTTGGGTATTGATCCAGATTGCGGGATCCTCGATTAATCAATTTGCGAATGCTTCGGAGGATTACCAAGTTCGTCTAATAGCTATTAACCAAGAATGGATTCATTGGCTTGAGGATAAAGGAGTTGATATCAAGGCCGAAACCTTCAATCAGCTTATTAATCCAGCACGGGCGATGACCTTGGTGGTTACGACACTGACCCAGTTTCTGAGAGGAATGCTCACAAATACATTCCTCATTTTGCTTACCGTGGTTTTTCTCCTTTTAGAATTAGCTGGACTGCCCAATAAGCTTCAAATCGCATTAGGAACGGACCATGCAAGTATACCCGCTCTAAATCGGTTTTCGGAATCACTGAATCGCTATCTAGCCATCAAAAGTTGTATCAGCTTAGTCACCGGTATTCTGGCTTACACCCTCTGCCGATTTATTGGGCTGGATTATGCCCTACTGTGGGGCATTCTTGCCTTTCTCCTAAATTATGTGCCAAACATTGGTTCGATATTAGCCGCCGTCCCCCCGGTGATGTTAGCTTTGGTCCAGTTCGGAACCGCAAGGGGCATCGCTACCTTCATTGGTTATATGTCGATTAATATCATCCTCGGAAATCTCGTAGAACCCAGAGTTATGGGTAAAGGACTAGGTTTAAGTACACTGGTAGTTTGGATGTCTTTGATTTTCTGGGGCTGGGTATTCGGTCCGGTCGGAATGTTACTTTCGGTTCCTTTGACGATGGTGGTCAAAATCGCGATGGAATCGAAGGAAGAGACCCAGTGGATTGCCATTCTTTTAGGTTCCGATCCCGGGGAGCCTACGAGTCTTTCACAGGCGATCACTAATGAACCTTCTGAAGAAGTAGACTAAGGTAATTACTCCTAAGCCTTCTTTGACCCAACTAGGTATTGCGGCCTTTCATGTAATGACCAAGCCTGTGGGTCCAATTTACAATTTGGACTGCGCCTATTACTTCTGCGTAGAACAGAAAAAACTTTTTGGAGAAACGGAGTAATTACGAATGGCAGATGATGTGTTGGAAACCTACATCAGACAAGACATCGAACAACAAAGCGTCCCGAAAATTCCCTTTGCTTGGCAAGGAGGTGAGGGTGCGAAATTCTTTATAACAGGCTGTTACATTCGAAGTAGGTTCAAAAAATTAATTTAGTCCGTTTTCAGTAACCACTGTGACGTTTCTTTTCCGTCCAGCGGAATATTGAAGGTTAACCGTTGAGTGCCGGTCACCGAATCCAGATCTTTTTGCCAGAAATCATTCCCATGCACAGACTGATCGAGTTTAGATTCGATACCATCGCGGATTTCGTAAAGAGAGAAATGAGTGTCCGAAGGGAGTCCATCAAAGCGGATCGGGACATATCCTACACCGCCCTCGATTTTCACCTCTACCACCGTCTTGTCCGTCTCAATAATAATCGGGTAGCGCTTCGTTACTGTGCCACCCGTGACGTTCACGACGAGGTCATTGCCAACGGCCTCCCGATAAATAGTTTTCCAGGAGCGAGGATGTTCCTCCAGATGAGCTCGCAGAGATTCATTGGGTCCGTAGTAATCGTCGGCGATACGGGGCACAACAATCCAGTCAACGTCTAGTTCGACGCTGTCGCCCGGTTGGAATTTATCAACCCCGACTGGCGGTATCAGATGCAGGTTAACATCCCGCTTTTTGTATCTGTGATTGATCGGAAACGCAATCGTGGGGTGGGTTGCGCGTTCCCCGCCAAAGGATGCCGCATAGGAACGGATCACTAGCGCACGACTGCCAGTGCCCCAAGACTGGCCATCGTCTGGGAAGGCACCCGGATATGCAACCCACCAAGGCCCTGGTCCAGTCAGTGTAACCGGCGGAAGAAATTCGGTGAGATCGCTTATATCCTCAGGCACAGCGAATTCCGCAATAAGCCCATCACGGTTTCCATAAGCAATGGTTGGGGTATTGTACTGGCCTCCTCCCATTTTGAATAACCAAGCCCCAGCGGTGTCAACCTCCTGATTAAAACGGTATCGCAAGGTATTGAATGTTCTGGCATAATCATCGGTTCTAAGGGTCCGTATCGTGGCGGAAAGGTCTACTTCGGGTCCAGATCCATAAGAACCCTCATAGCGCACATCGGTTAAACAGGGCCCATGAGCCAGGTACGCAGTTTTCAATCCACTGAAAGCAAGTTTCTCGCCAGCGGGATTGCGGATCCCCAACCAGTCACCGCCCCAGCCACCATCTGACCATGTCCACATGGCCCCTTCTTTTCCATTACGAAGGAAGAGAGAACGAACATCTGTAATCGCAATATCTGTGGGGCTCATATCCATATCGAGACAGAAGGTTTCACCCCAACTTCCGATCGCCAGTTGGTCCCAACGTCCATTGCCTCCCCAGCCGACCAGAGAGAGTTGCGAATGACTAGCCGAAGGCACCGTTCCATAGAATCCATAGACGATTCGGAAGGTATAACGGGTCACACCCACTTTGGCAGGCAGCATAGTGAAGGCTTTGAGATAAATTCCTTGATGCCAGTTCTTGCTGAGTTGCACCGGGATGCCTGTCGGCCGACCATCTTCATCACACAACAAGGGGACAAGCCCAGAGATCCCGGCAGGGTGTATCATGTGAAACTGAAACGGAATCTCCAAATCTGTGCCACTCGGATTATCGACTTCGATGGTAAATTCGTCGTAATTGTTGGCTGCACCTCTGTCGGCCCGCCCCAGATGTTTCCAGGTGTTTTTGAAATCCTCAACCCGCACCGTAAAGCAATTGGTTAACTCGGAGAAGGAAACAGGAAAAGACTGATCGGAATGTGAACTCACCCGGACTTTCACATCGTCCGGTACCGGGATCTCACCTGGCATATCGCAGGTAAGGGTAACACGGTGTCGCTCTCCAACAGTCCACTCCCCTTCAAACTGTTTCTGCTGGCGCCATTCCAGATCACCCGCTTTCAACACGATCCTCATGATTGCATCGTTCCAGACCGGCGCGACCGGTATGTCGGATGGATCGGCATCATCGAAGTTTTGTTCGTAGGTCAATCCTTGCCGAGAAGAGATCTCCGCCGGATTTTTTGCGTGAGCGATAATTTCCTCTTCGGATAACGCGCGATTCCAGATCCTGAACTGGTCATAGACCCCCTGAATGATACCCCTTTCGCCATCTGCACGTTTACCGATATGAAGGTTGCCGCTCCCAGGAACACGTTGTTTTCCGATCTCTTGGGTTCCCTCCAACTTGCCATTCAGGTAGAAGCTCATGAGGTTGCCGTCATAGCTGAGTACCAGATGATGCCAGATCCCCCCATCAAGTTCGCGATGTTGTGGAATTTTATATGAGTTGGTGGAGCCTCCTCCGATATTCATGATGGCTGTGACATGTTTTCCGTCCCGGCTGAGCATGAATCCATAATTTCCATCCACCCACTCATTCTGGTTTTTGCAGACAATCCAACCATTCCTCCGCTTCAATTGTTTTGGGAACTTGATCCAGCTCTCAACGGTCAGCTGTGTTGGGGCGATCTCCGGACGATGGGCAATATCTAGAGGTTGATCTATGATTATATGTCCCTTTTGATGAACCCCTTCGCCGGGACCATCCGCATAAGGGTAGCTGGGACTCAATTCGGCACTAAGAGTCAGGCTTTCGGGCCAGGCTACCAGATTGAGGTTAGCAAAAGCCTCCAACGGATTTCCTGCATCATCCCTAAATACCAGACCTAGGACTTCAAAATGTTCTAGGTAACGACCCGACTCCCAAAGCGGAGTATCTTCAAGACGTTTGAGACCTTCACTCACTCCACTTTTGCAGGTCATGGCACGATAGGTCGTTCCGTTCACCTCCACTTCGATTGCGAGTGACGCCTCCTCCATCTCTGCGAGTCGATCTAACCCGGATTCAAGCGTCTGTTGATATCCCTTTGCATCGTTGAAAATACCAAATAGTGGCCGGGACAGGTCGTCCATATCCAGAAGGAGCCCATAATGACTGGTCTCGAGGAACAAGGTGTCCGGAGAATCATCCTTTGACCCTTTGCGCCATCCATTGGACCAATACCCAAAAGAAAACCCCTGCCATGCGTCCGTGATCACCTCCGGAGGTTTGGAATAGAGCTTAGTGGTACTCCCAAAACCGCTGAGGCAGAGGATCATGAGCGGGAGAAGTGAAATACGTGATATTAGATTCATACGTTTTAGGGGGTAATCACCGAGTCAACGGCGCCGGGTAATTAGAATGTGAGGGGCAGTGCCATGAAATTCATGAACAAGGTATCGGGCGGGGAAATGAGGAAACGTACACTACGAATAGGATGTATCCTAAAAGTAATACACGACCTTCTCTATTTTTTTGGAAATTCGAAACGTTCGTGGAAGAAGTAAATATTAGTAGTTGCATCATAGCTCGTAAACTAAATTCTGCAAGAGATTATCACTGAAGCTGAGGGTAGGTCAGGAAGGCGACCTGTGGAGATGGACAGGGCCTAACAGCCCCGAGGCAGGATCACCCCGGTAAAGCGAAGGAATGGTCTGGTAGTGATTGGCTAATGTGTTGCAGACGAGAATTTCGATAGAATTCTCCCCAGCCTGTATTCTACCGCTAAGATTGAAGCGCCAGGGAGGAGCGACCCGCACCCCTACAAGCTCTCCATTTACATGAACTTCAGCCGTGGCGATGACCCGTCCAAGGTCCAGTTCGAACCCTCCATCCGCTTCCTCCGGGCTCAGGGTACAAGTGGTCCGATAACGGACGCTACCCGAATAATTGTGGAGAATTCCTTGGGTCGACCAGTCACCCAGTGACATGCGCCCCTCCCCTGTGGTTTCAACTCTGACCGGGTCAGGAATCGCTGCGCCTCCACTGCTGCCAGCCGGAGGGTGAATCCGGAGAGCGACCAACGCAGCCTGTGCCGATGGAGATGAAGCATGAAACCATCCGTCCCCCTTATCGATCATCAGCTCTCCATTGATCAAGGCCTGAACCCCTCGCAGGCTTTTTGCCTGAAGCCGGATCGCATGGGTTCCGGGGGCGCTGAGAAAATGAAACCACTCTGGAGCCGAAACGCCCCCATAAGGATCATACGGGATGACACCCGGATCCTGATCCCAGCGCATGGATAAGGGCGGAGGGCTTTGCGGGAAAGGGAGCTCTGTTCTACGCACAACCACATGGCTTTGTCCCCAATCGTCAAAACGGAGTAACAGAGGATTCGATCCGGACTGAAGCACCACCGGCTGCGTCCAATCCGCTCGTTTCTCGTGGTTAAGATAAAGTGCAGCCGGCGCGATGACGGGTGAGGTGTTGGGCATATCGGCAGCTGCGGGCGAGCTAATATGCAGGGTGGCCATCGTCTCAGCTTCTGCCACCACCGATGTCCAGAGGTAATAACGGCTATGGATATCCGGCCCAAGATAGCTAACGCCCAAACCATTTTCGATTCGCTTGCCCAGCCGGATGAAATCATCTGATACGGACCCTTTCAACCCATGGTAGCCCTGATGACCTGGATCGTCTTCTTTCCCGTAACGCCAAGAGAATTCATAGGGCGTCCATGAGTAGGTTTCGCCACCCAGGGTCACCGGTAAGCTTGGATCCACCCGTTCTAGCGCGGCAAGTTTTTTATCCCAATCGGACGCATCGGCTGTATCCGGAATTGGCCCCAGCAAATAGAATTTCGGACCATATCCATGTAACTGGGTGGTCCAGTCCGTTGGGGTGAGTTCCGGAGAAACAGCGCTATCGGAGAAGACGGGCGCCTCCCGACTCCAGGAAAACCTTCGAGCTTCCACTCCTATGAGTTTATTATCAGAGGTAACCGGTATCCTGAAATCCCCGTAGCTATTATCCATAGTCGGTTCAAAGGTGACCTTCCATTCATCAGATAGTTCTTTTAATATCTGTCCCTTAGATGCCTCTGAGTTGGGATTCACCTGGGGTTCGCCTGGTGTAAAGACCACCACCTGCGCTTCGTAACTCTCCAGCTTCAACTTCACTTCAGTCCCGGTGACGGTTTGCCGGACAACCTCTAGGGGAGAGGTTTCTCCGGTCCAAGGGTCCCAAAGTTCCACCCGGCCCATAGCACGAAATTCCACCACATCTCCGGGACCGGCATCCATTACCAGATACACTTGGCGAGGCCCCACCTGACGGTGAAAGGCACGCACGGTTCCTCTGAGACCCCGAACGTCCTGAACGAAAGACCTGCGAATTTTCTCCACCGCCCCATCCGCATTGGTCATCCGACATTCCCGCTTGAACGCCTGATCATTGAGTAAGGAAAGCTCCGTATCCTGGCTACCCGCTCGGTCACTGGCCAGCGGCAGTTCGCCAATCGACAATACCAGTCCCCCATCGTTCGAAAATGCAGCCGCCTTCTCTAGTGTGGACCAACGAACGGCTTGCATATTAGGTATGACCAGTGCCTGATAGGAAGCTTTTGCATTCGGGATGATGAGTCGCCCGCCCTTAACCACGGCTTCAGCCAGGGACTGATGATCCAAGAATTCAAAATTTATACCTGCGGCCATCAATGCTCTGCCTACTTCAAAGGCCGTATCTCGGGCAGCGTTTCCGTCTAGGTCAGCCTCATAGGGTGTCACCGGATATATCACCGCCACGTCATGAACGGCATTACCCTGACTCATGAGGTAAGAGAGGCGTTCGAAGTATTTAAGGAAAACCCCCATGTGCTTCCAATAAGGCATACGGAAGTGATAACAGGGGGGAGCCCATTCCCAGTGCGAACCAAAGGTCGTGTAGTAGAGTCCATGCAGGTTAAGCAGGCTACAACCGTAGAGATAGTTCTCACAGGTGGCACCCATCAGACGTTCGGGGGTCGCGCCCCACCCCAGGCCGTAATAGCCCTCCAGCCAGACGCGCGGGCGTTGGTAGAGGTTGGCGATGGAGGAAGAAACCTTGCCTTTGATCAAATCCGCCTGACCACCGGGCGTGTCATGACCTGGCGCGGTATACCAGCGGCAGACCCGGAAATAGTCCCCATAAGCATTGGGTTCCAATCCCCGCCCGTGATTGTCACAGCCGTAGATTAATCCCCGGGAAGCATGCCAATCGAAGATGGGTTTGAAATACCGTTCTTCCATCAACGACATGCGCACATCCGCATAGTCAATGCGAACCTTGGGGGTGATGTCGCCTAGGTCGCTCCAGAGAGCGGGAAGTACTTCGAGTAAATCGTAGCCTTTACGGCTAAGGAATTCATCGGAAAAATCGAAGTTCCAGGCAATGCCATCTGCACCGATTTCTAGTTCGTCGTTGAAAAAATAATTAAGTCCACGAGAGGACTTTCCCGGATTCCGATTTTCGAATTCTTGGAAAAAGCCACGGATAACGATGTCGCCGGCATCAGGCATCAATGGATTAAAGGATCCCTGTTTCTCGACGGTGTGAAAGATCCGAATTTCCCAATCCCCTTCTGGGGCCGTCCAGCGGATCTCTCCTTCCGCAATATGCGCGGTTAATGAGATGCCGGCCGGTTGCGGTTTTCCCAGCATAAGAGGGTAAGCCCGAGCCTCTACAAGATTCGGGGGACAGGTGATCGACACGCTTTCCCGGCCATGGACGGTTTGCGGCTCTTGCTGTTTCAGCTCAATTGCGCGAAGAGCGGGTTGACTATAGAAGAGTTTGTAAAAGAGATTATCGGCCCCGTTTGGCCAATCTTGGGTATAGGTGCTCAAACCGATCCCCATGTTTAGTTTTCGGCATTCCTCCGAAACCCGGGAAAAAATTGCCCACCATGCCTCCGTAAAAACAACTGGATTTCCGGAATCCGTGGCCCAGCCAGGGGTGTCCAGATGAGCATAATTCACTTGAACGCCACTGATTCCCTTCTGGTGCAATTCGTGCAACTGCCACAACAGACGATCCACATCGAGATCATCCCCAGTCCACCACCAGAAAGGAACTTCTCCAAATCCCGGAGGGGTGGTTTTAAATCCCGGAAGAGCATCTAGATCGGGTGAACGACTTGGATACCCGGTTGAGTCTGGAGGGAAAGCTGGAGAGTAGTCGATAGTCATATATTGGATTCCTCTGCTTCCGCGGCAACTACCTCTGTCATGCTCTTATCCAAGGCTCTTTGGTTGAATGGGGCGGGGAGGGGTGAATTTTTGAGCCATAGATTGAAAAAGAAAGGCTGGTCGGATTCCTGTTGGATAACGTCCAGAGTGGCATGGCCGCCCAGACCTCGTCAGGAAGCGAGGGGCTTTGGTGATCCAGCCAATTAGGCAACGGTCGCTGCGTATTGGTATCGAAACGGACAAAGTGGGTATGTACCTGCCATCGGCCTAGATAATGTCCGGTAATAAAACTACACCGACTGAGGGAGCAGACGTTATTGGTGACATAAAAGCGTTTAAAGCACGTCCCCTCCTCCGCCAGTTTATCGAGGCAGGGCGTTTGGATGATCTCTTTGCCGTAGCAGCCGATAACTCCGTAGTCCCAGTCATCCGCAAGAATTAACAGGTTGTTGGGGCGGTCATTGAAAGAAATCGCGTCAGGGATAAGAGCCTCCACGAATTAACTGGGATGCTTGTCACTTACGGAAACGTACACATAATAAGCACCGCGCTCCATCCCTTCTTCGGTACGAAACCAGGTGGTGAGATGCGTAGGACCCTGTTCCAGGTCTAACTCAAAAACAACGGACGTGGCATGGAGATCAATAGCCGTCTCCTGCTCCTGTCCGGCGATGGTAATTCCAGCCCGGGTGAAGGGTATCGCGATGCCGCCCATATATTTATTATGCCACTTTTCCGAAACCACATCGGAACGCCAGCCCTCATAGGAGTCCGATATTCCCTCGCCGATCGACCGTCCCTCCTCGCTGGGCCAGCGGCGAAGCTCGAATCGATAAGTTCCGGTGGTTTCGACTTGAATTTCAAAGTAGCCATTTAGTCCTCCACCCTGTCGGATAATGGACTGGTCAAAGGCGAGATAGGCATTATTCTCATTGGCTTCAGGGTCGGTTTCCCATGGATCATCCGGATGACGCCAGTCGTGTCCAGTGAGACAGGCAACCGGCTCGGCGGCACTACCAATGGAGATGGGGATTTCCTCGTGAAACTGGAGAGATACCAGATCCCACCATTCGTCGTAGGCGTGGCGAAGATCGGAGACCACCTCCGGATGCGTATCGGCAATATCAAGTACTTGCCCCCGATCCTGATTGATGTCAAAGAGTTCCTTGCCGTTGATCAGGCGCCACTGTTCGGTCATCACTGCACTTTTGCGCCATTTAACCGGATTAGGCAGGCGTTGAGAATCTGTCACCAAGGCGCGGTCGGGCCAGGCCTTATGCTCTTCGGTCAACAAGGGCTTGAGCGATGTGCCGTGAAACTGGAGCTGCGAATACGCGTCCAGGTCGATGCCACAGAGATCCATGAGGGTCGGCATGAAATCGACATGACTTGTCAACGAAGTAAGGTCACGGGCTTGTAGCAGGTTTCCATTGGCCCAGCGCAGAAAGAAGGGTACCCGGTGCCCCCCATCATATTCACTATTCTTATACCCTTGCAGACCGCAGGTGTGCGTTTCGGCATCTCCCATACTGGTGCCATTGTCGGTCATAAAGATGAGGATCGTATCCTCCGCAATTTCCAACTCCTGCAGCTTAGCCTCCAATCGGGCAAAGTTATCATCTATGTTGGTGATCATCCCGTAGAAATTGGCCCGGTCTTCCGTGCCCACTTTGTCGGCATAGGGAGCGCTGTAAGCCTTATCTACATTGTAGGGGCTGTGGGGGGCATTACAGGTAATAAAGCATAGGAAAGGCTGATCTGCGTTGGATTCGATGTAGTCGAGTGCTTCCGTAAAAAAAACATCGGTGCAGTATCCCTCAAAGGGTTTAGCCTCGCCATTCACAAAGTAGTGATCGTCAAAATAGTCATTGCCCCAGTAATCGGGCGTTTGGGAAATTCCCCCTCCCCCATGACAGACCACATGCTGGAACCCGCGGTCTTGTGGACGGTAGGGAGCGTTATCCCCAAGGTGCCATTTTCCGAACAGGGCAGTGCTGTATCCGTTGTCACTAAAGACATCCGCAATACACGTTTCATTCCCGCGGAGTAATGATCGGCCTCCTACGGTGTGCCAGACGCCGGTGGAGTTGGCGAAATGCCCGGTGTAAAGACCACAGCGAGTAGGCGCACAGGTTGGCCCCACATGAAAATTGGTAAACCGCAAGCTCTCGCCATGAAACCGGTCGAGGTTGGGCGTCTGCAGTACAGGGTTTCCATGGCATCCTAGGTCTCCGTAGCCCTGATCGTCAGTAAGAACAAAGACAATATTGGGTTGCACTCGGCTCATTCCTTGACTCCTCCCAGCATGATGCCCTTCACAAAATATTTCTGCACGAAGGGATACACACAGATGATAGGCAGAATAGTGATAATAATCGTCGCGGCTTTAATAGTCTCGCCGGTGAATTCTAGGACCGTGGTATCGGTGATTCCCAACTCCATCATTTGGGTACTGCTTTCGATCACAATCCGTTGCAGGAAGGTTTGCAAAACCTGCTTGCTGTCATCCGTGATATAAAGCAAGGCATCGAACCAGGTATTCCAGTGGGCCACCGCACTCCACAGGGCCACCGTCGCCAACACCGGTGTGGAAAGCGGTAGGTAGATCTTTGATAAAATGGTCCATTCCCCCGCCCCGTCTAGACGTGCGGATTCTACCAATGACTCCGGTAGGGACTGGAAGAAATTCTTCACGATAATGATATTGAATGCAGCCAGCATACTGGGCACCACTAGTGCCCAGATCGAATTGACCATACCAAGATTCTTGATCAGCAGATAACCCGGCACCAGTCCCCCGTTAAAGAGCATAGTGAAGACGATGAAAAAGGTAATCATCGAACGGTGAGGCATCTCCCGCCGGGAAAGCGGATAGGCCGCCACACAGGTAGTCACCAAGGTCAAGGCGGTTCCTAGAACCGTTCGTAAGATTGTGTTCATGTAGCCGGTCATGATATTGGGATTACTCAGTACCATCTTGTAACTGACCAGCGAAACCTCTCGGGGATACAGGTGAAATCCTGCCCGGCTAGCTTCGGTCGCGGTACTGAGGCTTATGGAAAGCGTGTAGACAAAGGGATAGAGACAGAGCAGAGCTATGATACCCAGCACCAGAATGTTAAACGCACCAAAACATTTTTCTCCTAGGGACGGCTTCATGATGCGGAATTCCTTTTAGTTACGGTGATGACACACATTACCATACCCCCTGTTCACCTTTAGTTAATTTACGGGCAAAGAAGTTTGCCCCTACGACTAAAATCAGACCGACCGCGCCCTGAAACATGCCGGCTGCAGTAGCGAGACTGAGATCCAGACCCATCATGCGGCGCAGAACATAGGTGTCGATGATGTCGGCTACGTCGAAAACCAGCGGATTATACATATTATAGACCTGATCAAAACCAGCGGTAAGGATTCCGCCAAGCGACAAAACAAACAGCGTAATCATGGTGGGAACCAAGCAGGGAAGCGTAATGTGCTGGGTCTGCTGCCAGCGGTTTGCACCATCGATTACGGCGGCTTCATAGAGTTGGGGACTGATTCCGGATAAGGCAGCCAGGTAGATAATAGCCCCCCAGCCTGCAGCCTGCCAGATACCGGTCACGATCAGAACGGTAATGAACCAAGCATCATCGGTGAGAAAGCTAACCGGATTCATCCCCAGCATTTTTGCGGCGGCATTCACGGGTCCATCCCCACCAAAAATCATCAGGAAAATCCCGCCCAAAATGACCCAAGAGAAAAAATGTGGTAAGTAGGTAAGGGTTTGAATAGAGCGCTTGTATCCCTGTTGCCGCACTTCGTTGAGCATAAGGGCGAGGATCACTGGAGCAAAAAAACCACAGCCGAGCCGCAAAACACTAATGGTCAGAGTGTTCCGGATAGCACGGGGAAAATCCTCGCTGCTGAAGAGGCGGACAAAGTTCTCTCCCCCTACCCATTTGCTACCGAAGATCCCATCACTCATCACGTAATCCTTGAACGCAATGACCAACCCCATCATCGGAATATATTTGAAAATAATGAAAAAGGCTATTACGGGAATCATCATGGTCATTAATCCGTGATGGCTACGGTAGGATTTACGTTTGGGGTTACCCCTAAATTTAAAGCTCATTATTCCGCCTCCTCGACGCCGACTACGTCGTAGATTTCATGAACCTTCTGATACATCTCATTCGCTTCCTTCAGAATCACGTCTCCACCCCGCCGACGCCACTCGGATGCAAACTCATCAAAGTAATCCAAATCACGGTCACCAATCACGATTTCGATATAGACGGTCATCTGGTAGTTGACGAGATCCTTGAGGTAACGACCGGAGGACGTCACCACATCGGACTTGCCCAGAACATTCATCATGCCCCATTCGGTCTTTTTGTTTCGTTCGATCCATTCACGGTCTGCAAGGGGGAGGTAGGCATCGTCGAAAAGCTGCTCAAAGGTGGACGGAAAGAAGAAGGTGCAATTCCCCCCCAGTAGTTCCGCCGTGTTTTCACGTGTACGATCCTTTTCATCGTAAGGCGGAACCATGTTGATCCCTTCCTTAATGAGCTTGCCATCGGGCCGCACAATGGGCTCGGGAAAATAGTCCCAGTGCTTGCCCCGTTCGCCATTGCGAGCCTCCATATACAGAACCTCATTACTGGCAATGGCCTCCATCATATCGAGAACCCGAATCACCTTCTCCGGTTGCTTTTCAAGGTGCTTACCGAATTGCATAATATGTGCGGCCCCACCCCAGGTTCGACCACGGCGCTGACCACGGCTGTTTCGCAGAGGAGGGCCTGGAGCAAGCTCAGCCCTTGGATCAAACGCTAAGGTCTTGGCATAGATAGATCCCTCCTCATCTTTCTTGTGTTCGAAGGGATGATCCACCGGATACATGTACCCCACTCGGCCATTAATGAACTTGACGTCAATCTGTCGCCCTCTGCTATCCAGAGGGAAATCGGGATCGATTAGCCCTTCGGCATACCAACTCCGAAGTATACGAAGGGATTCTTTTGCACCGGGGAGAAGACCGCCCCAGACGACCTCACCCTCCTGCTCCATCAGATCAAAGGCCAGCACATCATGAGCCGCTAATACTTCGACAAACATTAAAGACCAATGACTGATATTGGGTGCCCAGCCATAGGTATCCTGCTTTCCGTTTCCATCCGGATCCTGAAAACGGAAGCGGCTAAAGGCTTCATGCATCTCTTCAACGGTCTCGGGAACCTTGTCGATGCCCACCTTTCGCAACCAGTCCATTCGCCAGGCACTGATGCGAGGACGATTGGCCGCAGCGTTCACTGTGGGTAAACCATAATTCCTTCCCTCAAACTGGGTGTAGAGCCAAGCTTCTTTCCCGTAGGTGTTTACCAGATCGACATAGGTGGGACAGCGAGCTAGGATGACCTCATAGGGGATCTCCATAACAAAACCATTGCGAAGATTTGCGCGTAACTGCAATGGATCCCCGCTCCACATGACATCCGGCACATCGCCGCCCACCAGCATCAACGGGCGACGTTTTTCATAGGCATTCCCATCCATGAAAATCGGATCCAGTTCGATGTTGAATCGATTCTCGAGATTACGCTCAATCCAAGACCCTTCCTTGCCAGCCGGATTAGAAATAATGCCTTGCCAGCGCAGACCCAGAGTTTGGGAAGGATCGTTTTTCAACGAAGACCAGTCCACCGGACTTGGGCCTTTGAGCCCATCCGCAGATTTCGGATTATCCGGGATGAGAGACAGCACCACGATAATCAGGCAAGGCACCAAAAACAGAACGTATTTTTCTTTCTTCGTCATATCGTGTGGAATTCCCGTAGGAGGAGGTCAGACCAAAAGTGGCGGATGAGGTTCAGAGATTTTCCCGGATTCAAAAATCAAACGGGTCGGGATATTAGCAAACAAAGTGATAGTATGCACACGGGGGTCGCCGAAGGGAAGCTCCAAATCGATCGTCTGCGCCACGCCTTTAGCCACCAGTTCCACTCGGAGCGCTTTTTCCGAAAGGTCCCATTCAATAGAAACTTGAATATTGCCACGGGCAACGAGACCGGATACCGAACCCCGCGACCAATGATCTGGAAGTGCGGGCAATACACAAACACGACTGGGTTCGGATTGAAGCAACATTTCCTGCACGGCTGCAGACCAGCCCATATTCGCGTCAATCTGAAACGGAGCCCAAGCCATATCAACGCCGATACCCATGTTCCGCCAGTCGTTATGGGTGGTGAATAGATTATTCATCAGACAGGAACGGGACATCAGATTTAGACAATTCAATGCCTTGTTGCCCCGTTTCAACCGAGCATACACATTGGCCATGTGTGCCAGAGACCAGCCCGTCTGCTCACTAATCCCGATATTTAGGCGTTTTTCGATCGTCCGTTCAAAGGCCGCGAACAAAGCCGGATCGGAAGTAGCGGTCACTTCGTTACCAGGGAAAAGTGGATAGATATGAGATTGATGGCGGTGATGATTATTATCCGTGTAAAAGGAGTGCATCCATTCCGCGACAGACTCGTCCTCATTCCGTTTATAGGGCGGAATCCGTTTCAGCATTCTACCCCATTTTTTAACCTCCTCCCCTCCGAATCCAAGGATGGTTGCAGCTTCTACCAAGTGGGTGAGTACTTCACGGGCCAGAGCAAAGTCCATGGTAGCATTCATGGTGATTTCCATGCTGGCCCCCATGGCTTTACCATCCCAGTGATTGCCAGGTGTGTTTTCTGGGGAATTGGAGGGAGCACTACGATAGAACCCCTCTTCATCCACTTCGAAAAAATCTTCATAGAACAGAGCAGTTTCTCGTAGGAAAGGTAAGGCGCGTTCCCTGAGAAATGCTTCGTCACCGGTATACTCATAATAATCGAAGTAATGATGAGCCAACCAAGCGGCGGCACCGGTCCAATGAATGATGTGCGGCGCAATACACTTGAGTAGACCTGATTCAGGTGTGGAAACCGCGGGCACATAGATGCCTCTGCACCCATACAGCTTTTGGGCATTTTCGCGAAAGTCGTCCATCATCCGATCAAAATAATCAAAAACCGGTAGATGAGTTTCGGCCAATTGCCCAGATAAGGATTGCCAGTAGATCATCTGTAGATTTTCATTCGCCATGTGGAAGGTCCAGTATCCCTTGTAGGATCCGCACCATTTTCCATGCAGAGGGCAAGGTTGCCCCCCCGGGCGCGAACTGCAAATCAGCAAATAACGTCCGAGTGCCCACATCTTCTCCACCAGCGCCGTAGGAGCTTCCCCCTGATAGGCCTCCAGCAGCAATTCCTCGGAGGAACGAGCATGATCCATCGGATCGCCCTCCAGATTTAACTGGACCCGATTGAACAAGGCACCGTGTTCAGCGGCGTGAGGAGCCAGTAGCGACGGATAATCCATCTTTAAGGTTTTCAGATCGTTCTTTGCAGCCTCCCAGGCGGTTTGCCGCTTGTCTAGGACAAATACTTTTATCACTACTAGTGCTCGAGGGCAGCCTTCAAGGTGGAGGCCACCATCCTTAACCGTCATTCGAGCAGCAGGAGCCCCAAGTTCAATCAGTGGAACCACTCGTGCCACTGCACCAAAATCGCTGCCATCATCATTCCGTGCGGCATAGTGAATCCATCCTTGCTCATCTGGGATTACCTCCAGATCTACCGGAAGGACGGCAATTCCGCCAACCGATAATGGTGCATCCGCACGATCATGGAGATCCAGTTGTAGATCCAGTTCCAGTAGTCCGCCCTGACTCTCTACCTCCATTACCACCACATCATCGGTGCGTGAAACAAAGAGAGAGCGTCGATAGGAAACTCCATTATCCGTCCAGGTTACATCCACCTCTCCCGTTTCCATATTTAGTACCCGACGATAGTCTCGGAATCCCATATGAACCGGCATCTGAATTTTCAGATCGCCAAGAGGGAGCGGGCTACCAATCGACGGATCATAACCCTGCTGTTTCAATTCATTGGCGATCAGTCCATCCGCCTCTTGGGGTTTATCTTCCAATAGCAGTCGCCGGACGGTTGGCAAGAGACTACTTACATCCGGCATCTTCAAGGTCTTCGCCTTATGCCAGAGGTCTTCATGAGTCAAAAGAATGGTTTCATTGTGAACCGCCCCATACACCCCAGCCCCCACTGTACCATTTCCGGCTGGCAAAGCCTCACGCCATTTAGCCCCCCACCATGCGGAGGGATATTTCAGAACCAGAAGGTTTTTATCATTAGAGGATGCCATAACGTAGATTTATATCGCCAGAGGTTATCAATACAAGTACTTCTACTATTTTTTTGAGGTCCAGGTTGCGTATCGCTATTTGACAACGGCATGTCGATAAGTCAAAGAGGGGATATGGCAAATCGTAAAAAGAAGTCCCAAGCGGAAACCGTGACAATGAAATCCATCGCGGAAGAGGCCGGCGTGACCCTAACTACCGTTTCGCGTATCCTGAACAATAAGGGCGACAAATACGCGGATGCCACCAAGAAAAACATCTTGGAAATTGCTGAACGCCTCAAATACCGTCCTAACGCGCTGGTTTTGGGAATGCAAACCGGCCGAACCAACACCGCAGGAGTGATGATGCCGTCCTCCAGTACCTTCTACTCACAGGTGATCAGCGGCATCCATGACGTCTTCATGAAAAAGGAGACGATCATGCTGTTGAGCTGGAACGATCGTTCGGTGACCCAGCAGGAAGAGGTCATCGAGAGACAAATCATCCATCGCATGGTCGACCGGCGGGTTGAAGGCATTATCCTGCGTCCCTCATCCGAGAAGTTTGAGCGATCCTATTTCGAGGAAATCTGGGAGCGAAACATCCCATTAATCTTAATAGATCGGGATGTGCCAACCATCTCCACTCATTTCGTCGGAACAGATGGCTATCGGGGTGGTGAACAAGTGGCGGAATACCTTATTTCTCTGGGGCATCAAAACATGCTGTTTGCGGGAAGTGGCTCGATCGTGAGCTCCTCCATAAAACGAGAAGCAGGGTTTCGAAAAGTCCTCAGTGAATCGCTAAATGCCTATTGCCAGCGCACCCTCGATTCCACTCAAAATTCCTACCAAACCGATCTCCTTGAATGTATGAACCAGAGGTCTCACCCAACCGCCATCTTTTGCTACAACGATGATCTCGCGATGGGTACAGCAAAAATCCTTTTGGATGCAGGGTTTTCCATTCCTGGTGACGTGTCCATCGTCGGTTTCGGGAATCTACCCTATACCGATCCGGTGATGCCACTGACCACCGTGGAACAATATCCAGAGAAAATCGGTGCGGAAGCCGCCCGCCTCTATTTCAGTTCCATCCGTGATCAAACCCCCGAGATCAAGCGCCGCCTGCTCCCAACGGATTTGGTGGTAAGAGGCTCGACCCGTTCCATCATCTGAAGCCGTCTGATCCGTCCGGACACCCTCACCCTACGGCCCTGCTCCCGCCTCCAGGGGCGTTTCTACGGTTCGTAAACAATCCTTACCCAAGGGGGGGCTTACTCGGCATACCATCCTAATGAATAGCGCGTTGATCGAGCGATGTACGGATTGTTACTATTTTCGATTTTTTAGTAAAAAATGGCACCCAAAAAGCCGTGGCGGAAGAACCGCCACGGCATGAAAATATCGAGTGGGTTGTATTTACCTACGACGGAAAGCAACCAGTCCAAACAGAGCGATTCCAACCAATATTATACTGGAGGGCTCGGGGACTGCTTGAAGCGTGAAAGCCTGAATAATAGGATTCGGATCGCCACCACTAGCGAAGCTACCATTTCCACCCAGCACAAGATTAAGAGCCGTGTCACCTGCAGTAAAGGTATGGCTAATAATAGATCCAAATGCTTGAGGGTCAGTCACTCCCATACCTTGTTGCGGCTCAAAGGTACCTACCTCAACAACGCCCTCGATCGAAACATCAAAGTTACGTCTCGCAACGGCTGAATTATCGGAGAAAAACATCTGGAGTGAGTATTCTTGACCCGAGGTGACATCGATATCGACTGACACAGAGGGACTCGTACCGTAAGAAAGGGCCGTGTTAAACATTATGGCTTCGAAGGCATTGTCATCCGCGCTAGTTCCATATTCGACACCTGCTCTTGCTGCATCCCAGTTACCAGCGACGGAGCCAGACCCACCAAGGGTTTGAGTAACGCCTGTGCTCGAGCCAACGTCTGAAAATACATAACCTTGGACCGTCTGGGGACCAAAGTTCCCACCTAAGCTGACCGTATATAAGTAGGTGCCACTGAGAGCGAACCCGTCGACAGAATCCCCGCCCGTGAACGTAGAGATAGCCGTCACACTCGGATCAGTAATAATCTCAGCCTGACTAGTCATCGCAGTTGCCAGAATGGCCATGAGAGCAAAAGCTCCGAATTTATTTGGGTGTGATAATATCTTCATAAGTATTTCTCTTTTTTGTTAGTGATCCGAGGGCTAAATATAAGTAGTTAAATCATAACCTACTAAGACAAACATCATCCATACACCCAGCTCGTGAGTGCATGCACAAAATTCCCATTTGTTGAGTTTGGGGTTGAGTAATGAAGAGAAATTGATGGAGGCCAACGCAGAAATAATTGTCCTCTTGTTAAGCCATCCCGACCGAAGAGTTTCTCATAACTATCGATCAACCCTCGATTCAGGGTGATCTAAACCTTCTCTACACCATTTACGGCTACGTGAGGGTCAGCTTCAGTGAAGCTGTAATCCTGACCAGTGGGTAAGGTCACTAGAATACAAGAATTATCGGCAACTACACGAATCAGATTCTTCCGCGCGGGAAAATATACACGTAACGCTCTCTTCGTTGATCTGAGGATTAATGAAATTCAGATCTCCACCTGCGTTGGAATTACTACTAAATAAATACTCAATGCCAATAGGGACTCCGTCATTATCCAAATCACTAGAGACGGTTAGATTAGCCCTATTCCCTTCGTAGGAAGGGATAGACCCCTCTCCTCCAGAGTCGCGCTCATCAAAGGACAACGCATTGTCCATAAAGAAGTTACCCGCACCCAGATGAACGGTGACGTCGCCACTGGACGCTTAAGCGTGACAAAGGGCTACTCACGGGTTCCCAGATCCGTATCGATACCCGCGGGAGAAACAACAAAGACTGTCGCTAAGGCATGATACCCAAGGAAAAAGAAACACGATCGCACAGAGTGCGTGAGTATATAATAGGATTTTTTTTCATGATAGTAGATGATAGTAAACTCTTTAAAACCCGCAACCTCAGAGAGGACGCCGTTACGGACTGATAGCTGACTTTTTCTTTCTACCTAAAATAAGGACCTTCGCCAAAACGGACCATAAATTTACCTTAAGAGCCCCTTTTTATTATTTGGTGATTGCCGTAAACTTGACCTCGCCGAGGCCGACTAGATCGCCATCATTGGCGGTTCCTCCCAAATCCGTGGTGAAGATATCCCCGTCATGGTTCGAGCCAATATCGAGGCGAACATATCGATACTCGCCGGGCTCGAGGTTAAAGGTCTGTACAGGTTCGGCATTACCCGAGGTGGCCTGAGCCACTTCGATTGACCCCATTAAGGTCCAAGGTCCAGCAGAAGTTACAGAGCCGTAAACATCTACCGCTCTGACGCCCCGCCCAGCCCATGAAGTAAGTGGCGTTTCGTTATAGTTCCAGATATGGAGCATTGTTAGTTGTTTAGAGTCACCAAGATCGAAGGTAACTTCTGGATTGGTGTCACGGCTATCTGACAACCACATTCCCTCATCGACGGAACTGCCCGTTTGCGTGCCACCGAGATCATTTGACGACAAGCCGGAGCCGACGATCGTGTTTCCTGAAACACGCATATTGTTATCTGTCGTCGCGCTGACATGAACCGGTGCAATGACCACCGCGACACGGATTATCACCGGTTCATCTTCAAGAAACCTATACCACTCAACCTGCTTAACGTTTCCGTTAGGAAAGGTCATGAAAAGGTCATGCAGCCCAGTTGTCGACTTGATTTTACAGAAGTCTTCGGGATAGACCATTTCTCCAATCACGGGGCCATCAGGGGCATCCAGGCGAAGCGTGATCACCCCATCCGAATCCACATTGGTTAGCTCACCCGGCAAACCGGGCAGGCAATGTATCCCCCCCAGTTTTTTGGAGTTCAGTTGAATGCTCGCCCAAAAGGTGCCCCAGCCCTTATTCACCGGTTGCCAGGTTTTGTCGTCCTGCACCACCTTGACTAAGAACTGGTTCCAGCCCTGATTGAAATCGACCTCCACGGTTGCCGACTGGTCGGGATCTGTCCCCAGCTTGGCATAGATAGCTTCGCCGTTCAGCCAGACTCGGAGGCCATGTGCGCCCTGAATCTGAAGAGGTTGTTTTCCACCATTTTCCGCGTAAATACTCGCTCGCATATAGGCAGCGCTTTGTTCATTCTCTTCACCGTTAACCACATCGCAGTTCACCACACCCAGCGGATGCACCAGGGTGGTACGACTGGTGAGGGTGTCGGTTATGGCCTGCCATGTCACCTCATCTGGAGTAGTCTCCGGGGCAAAGGGAACATCAAAGAGCTCGGGACCGGTTTTTCCGGCCACCTTATAAACCGGACTAACCTCCCAGAAAGGTACTAGAGTATCCTCAACCTGGTTAATCATCTTGGAGGGAACTTTCGTTCCGTTGCTGGTACCGATATATGATTTTTCTGTATTAGGCCAGGTCACTCGGGCTCTGAAATATCGATAGTCCCCTTTCCCAAAGTCAACGCCATTATAGCGAACCCACGAACCTGGAGCAATGTTCAGATTATCGCGCCGAGCCTTGATCGCAGCTTGGTTGATACGAGCTTTATAGATGCGCGAATAATCCGCTGCACACCAAACCTCTCCTGCGGGGTGAGAGAAGACTTGATTCCAAGCAAATGGATAGTCGTTGCGGAGACCTATTTTCTCTATATCAATTGGTTCGAAGCCCAGCTTATGAGCAGGAGAATCTGACTTTAGAACATAGTCGGTGTAATCAGTATCCCACCAGGGGTTATTTCTGACAAAACGAGGGTCCGCGTTGATGGAGCCTATATCATCATTGGCTTTTAGCCCCTGTTGCCCCGGTTTGGGGAGTCTGTTGGCAATCCCCGGAGAATGCGGGATAACCGGCTCCGGGCCCATGGGGTTCTCGGCATACAGGTTGTTTTTCACTTCCTTCATCCACCTGTTGCCACCAACAGGTTTCACATCCGTGATCGAGACAATGTTGCGCGACCAGACCATATCGTCGGCCGACTCCACGTAGGGACCGATCGTCGCCGCACGCAGTTCAGAGTCGACGATGATATTATTGGTGTTTGCTTGGCGGTCCCCCTTGCTCATAATGGCAGCTGCAGCACGCCCGCCTGCAACCCAGTAGATGATATTGCCACGCATGATGGCATCATGACAACCGTCATCATTAAAGAGAACGTGTAGCCATCCATCCCAGTTGTCGGCAGCTTGCACCCCATCATGACAGGCGTTGTACTCCCAGACATTTCCGGTTCCCGCACCCCACATTTCGATCATGCCCATATCGCCGCCTTCATCCCGAGCAATCTGAGAGAAATCGTTGTAGCGCACGATGTTGTTGCGGGAATGCACCAGATCCGCGCCCATATTTTCTTCGGTCACCACATAGCCGTCAAAATAGGTAATCTGCGACTCATCGAAGTGCTTCACCTCGGGGCTGTTCCAGCCCAGGCCCGTGTTTTGCGCGTAGTAGTAATTATAGTTGATGACCTTGGGGCGCCAGCCTTTGATCGCCAAGCCATAGCGGGTCATGCCGTGAAACACATTATGCTCCACCATATTCCCACCGCTGAAACTGAGATAGATCCCAGCGCCATCAAAAGAAAAGCGGCCGATATTGAGTAATATATTATTACGTACTAGGTTATTCTTGTTCACATCAGATGCCTCCACCGTCTTGAAGGGCCCCCGTCCTGGTTCCCAGCCAGAGAAGAAAAGACCGTTACAGCCCGCGTTCTCGATCCAGCAGTTTTCCACCAGATTATCCTGCGCCCAGCGGTTAAACATGATGCCCATGAATCCTGCGCCGTAGAGTCGGCTATTGCGAATCGTGATCTTCCGCGCATTCTCGATCAAAAACTGGCCATGACGCATGTCTGGAGCGATCACGCCATCACCCAGCGATTTCCCTCCCCATTCTTTACCGTCATAGACTCCGTTCCATCGAGCGCTCCAAGTGGCACCCTTCTTCCACTCCGAAGCAAACTCCGAACCGATCATGTTCAGTCCATCAAAAATAATATTCTCGACAATCTGGTCCATGGAGCGTCCTTTGACAACCAGCACATCCTTAGCCGTCCCCACCACGATTACCTGATCCTCAATGGGTAAATTACGAGGCGTGTAGAGGATGCTTTTTCCATCGGTGCTCCAGTTGCCTTTGCTGATTCCTTCAAAGGTGTGAAAGAGCCCCCCGTTGGCTGCCGTCTCATTTTCATAAAGCGTGTAATGCCTCTCCCCCGTGGGTACTGGGGCTCTATATTCGGTATCGCTTATTTTTTCCCAGCCGGTCACCCGCATACCGCCATAGATTCGCGTGCTCAGATTAGGAGCCCCTTTGTAAGTGATCGTATGTCCATCACGACCGCTATCGCGGTCATCGAAAATTAGCGCACTGTCCATAAAGTAGTTTCCGGCATCGATGTGAACGGTGACATCGCCACTGGACGCAGAATCTCTCAGGATATCGCGAGCCCGCTCAAGCGTGGCAAAGGGCTGATCACAGGTTCCCGGATTCGTGTCGGCACCGGCCGGAGAAACGAAATAGTCTGTCGCTAGGGCATGAGTACCAAAGAGTAGAAATGCGAACGCACTGAGTGCGCGGGTATAGGAGATAGGTGTTTTTTTCATATATAGTAGTGTGTGGCAATTTCTTTATGATTCGCGTGCTCAGCGATGACTCCGTTATGGATTGAGAGGTGTAGTATATTTTTTGCTGAAAGGAGGATGGTCGGCAAATCGAGCACCGCCAGCAGACCGAGGGGTAATTCCTGAGCCTGCTTCGATGTTTCCACCAAAACACGGACCGTTGCATCAAAGGCTGTAGGGTTAAAAAGTTTAAGGATGAGCGTATCTCCACTAGAGACAACGTCCTCCACTTCGATGTTATCAAAAACCGTAACGAATCCAGTATCCGACTGAACATACATCCCAGGGATTTCTAGAGTGGTGAGCATAAAAGCGGTTTCAGGCCAACTGCTCGATCCGAAAAGTGACCCGCCAACCCCCTCGCTTCCTTCCCAGTCGCTCAGGTTGACCCGCTCGCACATCCATCCCGGCTGCAGATGAGAACTAAGCGGACGATCCTCTCGGGAAAGATACTGGGGAATTCCGTGTGCAATATCTCGAATCAGATCCAAAGCAACCTCATCACCAGTCAATCTCCACAGTCTAAAAAGTGAATCTCCAGAAAAAGTACAGATGCCTGGGGCGCCATGTTTGTTCTGAATATTAGCCCAGACCGCACCAGTACTACGTGCATCGTTTTGCCCAAGCGACGAATCGGCTGGAAACGCATAATCATAGGCCACCACCCAGGTGGCTGCCTGACGAACCATCTCGTTTGCTGCAGTGGCCCAGAAGGGTTTTCCAGTCTTTTCCAGCAGAGCCACAAAGGACTCTACCAGAGCAAATGCCGCCTCAGAATCAGGTGCAGATAAGATCTCTCCCGGGCCTCCAGTGGTGATTCCCTTACGCACAAACTCCTGGTAATAGTTCGTGGCTGAGGCTTCGGCTACAGTCAAAAAACGTTCTTCACAAAAGTAGTCGGCTGCCAGTACAAGTGCACCAGGAATGATCGCTCCAGATGTGGAACCGCCTATCAGAAGTTCGCCGGTCTGAACATCGATCAATTGACCGAATTGACCGAAACTTTCCCACAGTTTGACAAAGGCTTCGGCTAATTTCTTGAGGGCAGCAGACCATGTTTCTGGAACGTCTGCCCCCTGCTTTTTGAGGAGCTTCAGTTGTTTGATACCGAAATAGAGCCAATCGCCACTCTTTCGCACCATATGAAGATTGTAGGGATTAGGCGTATCAAATCCGTCACTGTAAAAATCCGTTCCATCACCAAGACCCAGGAAAAATCCAGAGGCCGCTTGGGTCTTATCAAAGATCATTTCTAGATTACGAATAGCCCGTGCACGAGTTTGGGCATTCCCCTGTGCCAGCATGGGTAGGGTCATCATACCCCCTCCTACCCAGCCCAATTGCCAAAGAAAACATAAGGGTTTAGCGACGGTATCAAAGGTGGTGTGAAAATTCGGAGCCAGTTTGTAGAAACCTTGCTCCTCAACCCAATTATCTCGATTGTATTTTTGCTCAAGAATCTCCCACCCTGCGCTGAAAGGTAGTTCGCAGCGAGACTCCGAGCTGGTTAGTGGTGATTTTCGAAGATCACAAAAACGGTTAAATAACACCTGCAGCGTAGGAGCCTCAAAGCACGAGATGCGGATGTTGAGGACAAGTTCATCTCCTGCAACCCACGATTTTCCACAATCCTTACTGGGCAGGGCCTTGCAGTGATCTTGGCGGAACTCTCGGACAGCGGGGGCCGTTAGTAAAAAACGACAAGATCCATTTTCAGATCGCTCAACCGTTAGACCGTGATTGCCAAAGCGGGAACCCTGTTCGGTAAAGAGTAAAAACCCACGCTTTTGCGAAGGCGAATAAAACCCCATACAGGGAACCGACGTATCCCCAGTGGTTTGTTCAATTCGGCTAGACTCATGACTCAAGTTTGGAACCGGAGTGGTGGTGGTTGGCATGTCCGTGCGGAACGTTGAAGCTTCCCACCACAATGGCGGATATTTGACATCGCTTGTAATAAAGTCGTTGCCATTGTATACCGAAGCCGGCAGTAGCGTATAGGCCTCGCCCCTCCAATCTGCAAAGTTGAAAGCGAGGCCGACGCCAGCAGAATCGGCCGAACCGGATTGAACCTTGAACCTAAGTTCGAGCACTAGACCCTCCACGTCATCCGCGTTATCAAAAACTTCTAAGGTACAGGCCCAGGTCGCTCCCCCACAGGATACAGAAGTTTCTAGATCGGCAGATACTTCTTCTAGTAGGCAATTACCATTATATCGGCGAAGCACCGGTATCATTTCACCTTCTAGCGGTGCCAAAGCCTCTGAAACTTGTTGGTTTATCTTCATGCATCTCCCCCATGGGCGACTGAGGTTGCTTTCCTCGCATCTATACCTTCGCGGATTTCCTGACAGCGCTTGTGGGTCAACGGATAGATCCCAACTGCAAATATTGCGATTGTAAAACCTACGGGTTGAGAAATCACCAAGGCCTTTAACCAGTAGCTGGTGGTCTCTGCAGATTGAATATCTTGTTTGCTGTCGAAACCCGATGCAATGATAAGGAAGCCCTGCAATCCCATGGCGATTCCCAGTGCCATTTTATCTACGGTGCTAAATACCGCACTATAAAATGCTTCCCGACGGTGTCCCGTATTGAGTTCATCTAGATCGCAAACATCTGCAAGCATGGAGTTATTGATCATGGGCATGGTATTGGTGAAGACGCCAATCAAAACAGCGGTAATCAGACAAGGCCATTGCATGGAAACCTCTCCCCAAAAAGGCAACGTGGTAGTCACGTAGGCACCCGCTACGTTTGTAAAAGTGACCCACAAGCTGAGGTAAGCAAGTATGCTCATGGACAACATAAGCAAAAGGCACCTCTTTTTCCCTAGAACCTCTGATAGTTTGGCGACCAAGGGCATCGACAGAAGACAGGAAATATTAATAGCACTGAAAAAGATGGCCATGTAGGCGGCGCCAAGTACCTGATCTCCTTTACTGAGGTGATAAAGGAAGATATACATAAAAAATATACCCGTTACCGCCATACAGAATTTGGAGACAAAATTGCTAACCACCACTAGCCAAAAAGGTTTATTCTTAAGCGTAAATTTTACGGCATCAAAAAAACGGACTTTGGCTTCGGAGGTATGATCCGCAACATTTTCTTTGCAGAACAGCACGGAAGGAAGACCCGACGCTAAAATGACAAGGGCGATACAAGCACTCACCACGATCACGCCCTGCGACCCCTTTAAAGCTTGGGCTTGATCGCCTTCCAGAAGCATGCAGAAGGTCAATAGCCAGGGAGAAAGAAACCCAGCGGCAGAATAGATAATCTGTCGCCACTTAAACAAGTGGGTTCGCTCGTTATAATCGGTCGTCATCTCATATCCCATGGCAATATGCGGCACATTAAACATGGTGTACCCCACCCCATAAAGTAGGCTAATTATAACTGCCAGGTAAAAAAAGACTGGCCAAATCCACTCGTCGCCGTTGGGCCCGGCCGCCACCGGAGGATGCCAAACCAACAGGGTTAGGATGGCAGAAATAATCAACCCCGCCAACATCCAAGGCCTTCTGCGCCCCCAGCGCGTCCGAGTATTATCAGAGAGATAACCAATGATGGGGTCAGACACCGCATCGATGATTCGAGGTAGTGCCACCGCCATACTCACCAAGGCTGCACTGTAATGAAGACCATTTACATAGATCACACTAATCAGACTTACCGTTCCATAAATAATCATGTGATCAGTAAACCCACCCATGCCCCACAAGAACCGTTGTCCGGTAGGAACCTTGCCATGCGATGACTGTATTTTTTCTGTACTATTTTCTGACATAATTTACCTCACTTATCTAATCCGAATGACTGTTTGGATAGCCCCAATAGGTTAATATGATGTCACAATCTGAAAGATAAAACCTTAACTATATCCCAAAGATTTAGCATTATATCATTATTCAACACCCTCCAACCCAAAAGCTGAAATTCAAAAGTAGAGCATGTGCGCCCCTCGTTCACGCAGAGAATCAGGTCTGTGAGAAAAGAAACGCCACGTTCGTGAGAGGTTACCCTAATTTATTTCAACCAATCGTGGGCATCCGCAATGGCTTTTAATTCGGTAATCGGGGCATAGTCGCCGTCAATCATACCATGACCCTTTAAATAGTCTAACTGCTTGTAGAGGCCTAGGATGTCCGTGCGTTGGTTAGTGATTGCTTCATCCGACTGCTGTTTCAATCGACTCACATAACTAGATAAAAGAGTATCACACTCTGCCCAAGCAGCTGAATCAGTATCATACATGTAGGCAAGTAAGAGTGTTTCCATTTTCTGATAGCTGGTCTGCTCAGAGGCACTGGCTCGAATTTTCGCACCAATTTCAGCACGTTTCGCTTGGGTTGCGGCTTTGGACAAACGACCTTCCGTGCCGCCATCGACGGGACGAGGACGTAAGGGTCGAATCCAGATATTTCGATAACGGACCGGATTACCATGATCTTGAAGCGACAAGGGGCCAACATCTGGATAGGCTTGATTGAGAGGCTTACGTGTTCTCCAGCCACCGCCACCATTCAGCGGCGAACTTGCCTGCACAACGACGCCGTTAACGAGAACGGTCATTGAGCCTTCGTCCAAGGACACGCCATCTTTCACAAGTGGCCTCCGAAAGATAATATCATAGCTCTGCCAGTGACCTGCGCCGCGCAAGGAGTTTACAGCTGGAGGCATCACTCCATAAACGGCTCCCGCAGTGCCATCGGCATAGGTTGGATTATTGTAATTATCCAACACTTGCACTTCGATCTGCCCTAATAAAAAGACCCCGCTATTGCCGCGACTTTGACCAGTCTTGGCCTCAATGACTGGAGGAGCCATCCATTCGACATGCACCTGAATATCGCCAAAGTGCTCTTTAGTCTCAATATACCCCGCTCCTGGTGTGCAGAGCAAAGCACCGTCTTTCACGATCCAATCGCCTTGGCGCTTATCCTCCGGATTTTTATGGACCCAGTTCTGCAAGGAGGCTTCCGTGCCATCGAATAAAACGACAGCATCCGAAGGTGCGTCGCCAACCTGCGCGCCTGGTTTGACGATCGATGGCTGTGGGCGGTTCGGATCATGTATGCCCCATGGATGATTCGCATCAGGCGGATCACCAATGGGGAATGCAGCAGTGGCAGCCGAAGCGGCACTCGTGAAAGCAAGCAGTAAAAGAATAGACGAAGTGAGGGTATTACATTTCATAATAATGCGGTCTTCTGTGTTTGATTTCTAGATGCATAGCCAAGAGAGGTATGAAGATTTTATAACTCGGCCTATAGTTTACTAATGATCTGCTTCACAAGGTCCCCTACCTGCGGGTCATTTTCAACAACCTTCAAGCGCTCTATCACTGAGCCACGCCTCCAAGATACCGAGAAATGCTGTGTAGGATCCTCATACACGTTTAACAGGTCACGTTTATATGCCAGAGGCAGTTCGGCCTGCGTAATTTTTACGAGCAAATCAGCTTGAGCAATGTAGAAGGGGTGACCGTCCTGAGTGAGTAACTTTTTCAACGCGCGGGCGGCCTGGCTGCGCTCGTTGTCCGTAGCCGACTCATCGCTCGCAATGAATAGCCACAGGTCACCATCGTAGAGGGCTGTTTGCCGCGGCCAGCGTTGCAAAGCGCTAAATGCCGCGGAGCGTAGGGCTGAATCGCTCTCCGAGAGAACCTTCTGCAAATATGTGATCACGCCTTGGCAAGCTACCCCATCTAGAATTTGAACAATCGCTTGGCGGGCAGTATCCGTATCGGCCGATTCAAGCGCTGGATGATAGAGTTCCTTCCATTGATAATCTGGAGCACCGAAGTTCATCGAAAGCCGCTTAAGGCTACGCTGTGCCGCAGAAGATTGCGAATCTCCGGCAGTGCTCATTATTAATAAGATCCGAATACTTTCAGCATTACCAATCGATTCAAGCGACGTGAAGGCTGCTTTTTTCAACGCAGCGTCCGTGCTTCCAGAAATAATTTCGTTCAGTAAGGTCGTCGCTCCAGATGTGTTACGCAACTCCAAAACCTTGATCGCAGCAATACGAGCCTCCGTCTCGGATCCGGACTCAACGATCGTAAAGGCTTTCTGATCCGAAGTGGGTGCATTCAAGCGTGCCAAGGCATTCGCAACATTCGCATCCCTGGTATTGGCGGAAAAAGCCTGATAGAGTAGCTCGAAACTCTCATCGCTTCCTACATCACCCAGCGCATGAATAATATTGGTGCGGAGGACGCCCTCTGACTTCGGCAACAGGGCCAAGAGTTGCCCTTCGTATGCTACGAGTCCTTGTTCACCGATGATGGTGACGATCATCACTTGGTCGTTCATAGTCGCACTCGGCAGAAGAGCGATCACCGCTTCCCGCAAGGGAGCTACATCAATGACCAACGAAGCCTGAATAACCAACAAGCGACCCAAGAAATCAGGCTTAGCCAAGACGAGGTCAAGCACGTGCTTGGCACGCGTCGAATCACTCCTAGCCAACTGTCTAAAAGCCTCTGCGCGAATGGTGCCGCGACTACTGGTGCCCACGAGACTATAGGCGGTATCCGCATCAACACCGATTTGTAGTAGAGCGACTTCGATAAGCGCTGTGGTTTTGCCAGTGGCTGTTTGATGTGCACTCAGGAGCGCAGGAATCACGGCGTCATTGCCAAGCTTCCCTAAAGCCAAGGCTGCGGCAACCTGAATCGTGGAGTCGGATGATTGTAAGAATTCAGCGATTGCAGGGGCCGCATCACCTGCGCCACGAGTGGCAAGCGCATCGATGTATGCGGCACGATCGGCTTCGGGTCCTTTCGACAAGGCCGAAAGGAGATGTACTTCGGCCTTTGCTCCGGGAATAGCAACCAGAGCGCGACGGGCGCTATCACGTACTTTCGGGTCGCCATCACTCAGCAGCGCATAGGCCGTATCGGCACCCGTATCCGTGCCGAAGAGCTCCAGCATCCGTATCAGATAGAGACGCCCGTCCAGCGGTAGCTCTCCAGTGGTGAGTTGCTCGATAACATCGGCCTCCAGCGCATATAATTGATCGCCTGCAACGCTGGGAGCGGTAGCTTGGGAAAAGGCTTTTAAGAGGTCCAGACGTGCCTGCATACGCGCGGCATAATCGTCCCCTCCCAATGTTTTAACAGTAGTGGAGACATCCATCGCGGGTGCAAAGGAAACCACGCAATAGGCGATCAGAGATAAAAAGGTCATTTTCATATTTTTTAGATGTATAAGGGTTTATGCGGGGAGTTCGTAACCAGCGCGACGTGGACGATCCTGCCAACGTTGCGCATCTGGATCACCGAGAATTTGCTCCGTAGCCGGATCCCATTGGATTGGGCGGTTTAAGCGCTCTGCAATACCAGCGAGCTGACAAATGGTGGCTGTTCTGTGACCGATGGTGGCTGGGCAAATTGTCGTTTTCCGGGAATGAATCCCATCCAGCCAGTTCCGCTTGTGATCGACAGAACGGTAGAGTTGCGTATCCGATGGACTGAGTGGACGGTTGGTTAATTCGGCAGGCGTACACTCGATTCGACCTCCACGACTGACAAAAACCTCACCATCGCTGCCTATAAAACGAATCATATGCCCCTTCATGTCGGGATGGTCGCGCACAACTTTCACGCCGTCGGCGTATTCATAGGTCGAATGCGGCTCGCCCTGATAGCCTTTGGGCGTGAAGCGTACCGGCCCAGAATCATCGCGGCCCAGTGCCCATTGTGTGATGTCAAAATGGTGTGCGCCCCAGTCGCCATTCTTGCGGGAACCATATTCCCAGAAGCGACGCCAGCCACCACCATAAGCCCCGCGCACACGCTCAGCCGTGTAAGATTCATAAGGCGTAGGTCCCAACCATTTATCGTAGTTAAACCCTTCAGGAATCAGCTCCGGTTTACCCAACACAGCAGACGGGAAGCCCCCTAGCCCGACATACACTTCCTTTATCTGACCGATCCAGCCATTACGCACAATCTCGGCCGCCTTGCGAAAGGCACTATTAGAGCGTTGCTGCGAGCCGACCTGAAGGATTGCGCCGTAGCGCGCTTCAGCAGCCACCATGGCTTTGCCTTCTTCGATGGTCAGCGTCATTGGCTTTTCGACATAGACATCCTTACCCGCACGCATCGCCGCAATCGCAATCGCCGCATGCCAGTGGTCAGGGGTCACAATAAATACCGCGTCCACGGCTGGGTCGTTAATGACGTCTTCGTAGTCCGGTGTCGCGACAACATCGGCAAAATTCCAGTCGGACATCCTCTTTTTGGCTGCAGCCAATTTGTCCGGCTTGACATCACACACGTAGAGCGGATGTACGTCTGCTTGATTCGCAATACCCATATGGGAGCCCATCATACCGCCCATGCCGATAAAGCCCATATTGATGCGGCCGTTAGGGCCTACTCGACCATTCAACCCGAGCGTCTCCGCTCGAAGAATCATTGGTGAAGCGAAGAGTGAGGCGCTAAGAGCAACCCCCTGTTGTAGGAAATGACGACGTGATGTTTGTGTGTTCATAATTTAGTTTTTATCGTTCAGCTTTATGTGTTTGATCTTAATACTGCGGTAGGCAACGGAACCATGGTCCCCTTGGATGCGGATCGGCCCCATGGCCTCTTCGGGTCCATTTTCGTTCATCGCGGAACGTGTCGGGCCAGTTACTTCTGCGTTTTCGTGAATGAGTTGTCCATTATGAACCACCTTTACGAAGGTCGCGTTCTCGGTCTTCTTTCCGTCCACATCAAAACGCGGAGCGCGGAAAATAACTTCAAAGGTCTGCCAGGTGCCAGCTGCAGTTGATGCATTGACCTTGGGAGGATGCCCATTATCTTGATGCGCTCCCCAGCGCTGGTAGATCCCTCCACAATCACCATGGGTAACCGTAGTTCTCCCATAACTATCGAGAACCTGTATCTCATAACGGCCCATGAAATAGATTCCTGAATTAGAACCCTTGGGGACCATGAACTCAATCGTCGCTTCAATATCGCCGTGCTTTTCTTTAGTTAGCAGATAGGCGGCCCGGGACTTTGTCTCCACCACTGCGATACCCTTACCCGGCTTCGAGATCGAAAGTTCCGTTTCATTGGTTGGGTTTACGATCACCTCATCACCCGTTTTCCATCCAGTTGAATCTTGCCAAGCGGTCAGTCCATCCGAAAGCAGATCGCTCCACCCCTCCTCCCCGAAGGAAGAGGATGTCGAAAATACTGTGCTTGTAGCAAGGGCTACTAGTATCGCATATTTTTTAATCATCATTATATTTTTTTTCCTTAGCTTTGTTTTTCCCAATCGCGGGAAGCAGGTCTCTCGCACAGTTTGTTTGCTTCCTCGTCGTTAAGGAATACTTCCTTTTTGGTGTCCCACTGTAGCTTACGCCCCAGCTGGATACAAATTACTCCCATGTGGAGCATCGTAGACATCTGGTGCAGGTCGAGAGCCGGATAGGTTGTGCGCCCTCTTGACGTTACGCAGTCGAGGAAGTTCCTCTGCTCTTTCGGAGGCAGCGGCCAGTGTTTAGACGATTCGGCCTCATAACGAGTACGAAGAATTTGCGGATCACTGGCTTCAAGACCTGCACTCCAACTCTTGCGTCGAATCCATCCTTTGTCGCCTTGAAACTCAAGGAAACAGCTTTCCTCATTCCAGCCCGCCTTCGGGCCATTCTGCAAATGCATCTCTACCCCATTTCCGTAACGGTAAGTTAAATCAAAGGTAACTGGAACATTCGTCTGGCATCCCTGGGGAATCTCACCGCTGCCGGACACCGCCACGGGGCAGACATCTGGGTCGTTGATGCCCACCTGGGCCGTGTCCGCGAGGTGGGTGCCCATATCAAGAATAGCGCCCTTCGAATACAGGTTAATCCCCCTCCAATTCCACATGTTGGTTCGCCCTGGGGTGTAGTCATGAAAGGCTGCCGGGCCTTGCCACAGATTCCAGTCCAAGTCGCTCGGTGGGGCTACCGGTTCTTCCAATGGAAAGACATTCCCTGCAGGAAGTTTGACCTCGACACGTTCAAGCTTTCCGATGGCTCCGTTCTTCACCCATTCCACCATCTTGTGAAAGTGAATCTGAGATCGGTCCTCGATACCGGCTTGAAACACCGCTCCACGGCTTGCAAAGGCATCGGCCAGCTCGCGGCCTTCGTAAATACTCAGCGTAGGTTTCTCGCAAAACACATCTTTACCCGCCTGCAACGCCATCAACGACATAGGAACATGCCAATGATCCGGAGTGGAAATAACCACGGCGTCGATGGACGGGTCCTCAATGATGGCTCGGAAATCCTGAAAGACCTTGCAGTCGGTATTGCCATAGTGCTGATCAACAAGGAGGCGTGCGTTGTTCGCTTTTTGCTTATACACATCACATACCGCTAAAACGTGAGCGTCTTTCATGGATAGAAATGCTTTCAGGTTCGCTTGAACCCCCTGACTCCCCATGCCGATGAAGCCCAACGTAATGCGCTTCGACGGCGCATGTTGACCCAATACGCGTGAAGGTAGTATTTCAGGAAAACCAAGGGTAACCCCCACAGCGCCAGCACGTTTAACAAATGTTCTTCGAGTTATCTTGGTCATGACGTAATCTTCTTACCTTAGTTTCCAGTTCCAGAGTTAATCTGTCGATCACTGTCAAATGTACGTGCATCTAAGCGAACGCTTTCGCCCGCCTTTAGCTTATGTTCAATGGACCTGCCTTGGTAAACAATACGAACATCCTCCCCGCTGTGTGTACCGGCCCGAAGGACCGCTTCGGTTAATTCACCGTTCGCCCAACGGATATCGACCGTGGTATCCCCTCGCGCCTTCAGTCCTTTGATGTGTCCGTCAGGCCATTTAGAAGGTAAGGCCGGCAGTAATTTGATTTCATGGTTATGGCTGTGCAGAAGCATTTCAGCTACGGCCGCCGTCGCACCGAAGTTGCCGTCGATTTGAAACGGCGGGTGGTTGTCCCAGAGGTTGTCCAAGGTCGATTTTGTCAGGATGGCATGAAAGTTTTCGTAGGCCTTTTCACCGTCGGAGAAGCGAGCATACATCCCGATCGTCCAGGCACGACTCCAGCCTGTGCCGGCGCCACCACTGGCGATACGGCCATCGATGGATTTGATCACCGCAGAGCGCATGACCGGATCGTCATCGAGGTCGATGACATTGCCGGGATAGGCTCCAATCACATGAGAGATGTGACGGTGACCTTTGCTGGCTTCTTCAAAGGGGTACATCCATTCCATGAGTCGTCCGTCGTCTGCGACTTTGGGTCGGTAAATTTTAGGAATGAGCTCTTGGATACGTTTGACAAAAGGGTCATCCATTTTCCCGAGGACTCCAGCGGCTTCGACGTAATCATTAAAAACCTGGAGGATCATCCATTGCTCGACAGACGAGCCGGCACTGATGGAGGCTTTTTGTTTTTCGCCATTTTTATCTATATATCGAAAGGCGTTTTCTGGGGAAGTGGCTGGGCGGGCGATCAGAGTAGTATCCGGTCCGGGAATCAGCCACGACTCACAGAACTCGGTGGAGGCAGTGAGGATATCCCAATTGTCGACAAGGACTTTCGGGTCGAGATTAAAACGATAGTGCTCGAGGATGTGGAAGGTCAGCCACTGGCCCCCGAGGAAGGTGGCGGACCACATAGGAACGACGTCCATGTTACGCGCGCTGCCCCAGATGTCTGTGCAGTGCCCCATCGCCCAGCCTTTCATGCCCATACGGCGAGCCATGTCCTTGCCAGGAACTTGAAACAGGCGAAGGAGATTGAATACGGGTTGGTGGAGTTCTCCGAGGTTACAGGTCTCTGCAGGCCAGTAGTTCATTTGGAGATTGATGTTGAGGTGAAAGTCGGATGCCCACGGCGCCTTTTTGTAGGGGTTCCAAATACCCTGAAGGTTGGCAGGAAGACCGTCGGGTCTAGAAGAAGCGATGAGGAGATAACGACCGAACTGAAAATAGGTTTCCATGAGGTCAAGGTCATCATGAGCACCCGCTTTGAGGCGTTGCAGGCGGTCTTTGGTGGTTAGCTTCATGACCTCCGGCGACGTGGTGCCGAGGTTAAAATTGACGCGATTGAAGAACGATTGGTGGTCAGCGATAGCCGCGGATTCGACGCCCCCGAATCCCTTGTCCTGAACGGCATCCATGATCTGACTGCTCTTGGCTTGCCAGCCATCGGGCAGCGGCGAAGCAGCGTCCTGACGGTTGAAGTTGGTGGCGACGGTGAGATAGAGGGTGATGTCAGTGGCGTTTTTGACGCTCAGAGTGTTGCCCTCTGCAGTGACGGCGTTGGACGTATTCATTACGCGAACGCGGTTCTGGAACTGGGTGCCCAATTCCCCGTCGGCCTTCGAGTTCAAGACGAGCTCGGATCCTACGACGCTAGCGCCTTCCATGCCGATCGCGAGGTGGATAGGCTTGTCGGCCGTGATGTGAATAGCGATGAGGTCATCGACAGCTGAAGCGAGGGTTTTCTGAATGATCTTCGAGCCATCTGTCAGAGTGTAGGTATTGGTAGCTATGCTGGTCTTGAGGTCGAGACTGCGATGCGTGTGCTGGATGGCGGCCGTGTTTTGGTAGTCGAGCTTGAGCCAGCCTGCGAGCTGGTAACTCTGAACGTGCTTACGACCGCTACCCTTTTTTGAAATATTCTCGGTAAAGTAATCGTCTGCTCCCTTAAAGTCTCCCGCGGCCTCGAGCTCACGAATTTTCTCGAAATACTGGAAGCCATTTTCCTCCATGTAGGCTTTACCGGAATTCTCCCAGATGGTTTCTTCGTTGATCAGAATGCGCTCCGTGGGGAACTGGCCAAAAGGCATGGCACCCAAACGTCCATTGCCGACCGGATAGGCCACTTCAAAATCGTAGGCGGGAAGGTCGTCCCAGATAACCAGAGTACCTGATGGAGCCTGCGCAATGGAATCAGGAAGCGACGGGGCATTCTGTCCGTTCTTGGAAAGGTGGGACGCGATGGTGGTTGCCATGACCGTGGCTCCGGCCGCATTGGGATGAACTTTATCAGGGAAAAATTCGGGATGATGCTTCATGAGAGTGTAGAGGTCAATAAGTGGAACGCCGGCTTTTTGAGCAATATATTGAATGCGCGGGAGGATTTCTTCGCGGACAATACTGTCCTTGATGCCCCACTGTTCGGGGAAAACCGGCACCGGATTGCAGATCCATATCACAGGTTTGCTTTCGAGGGTACGGAAGCTGTTGATGAGTTGGAGGTAGTCCCCAATGTAGCCACTTTTGTGTTTCCAGTTCTGTTGCTTGGTATCGTTGGTGCCCAGCTTGATCAGCACCACATCGGGTTGGAATGCAAGCGCAGCCTGGTAGTGCGGGGTTTTCGTATAAGGCCTGTCCCCACGATTCAACAGTGTGGTACCGCTGACTCCGAAATTCTGAACGTTCCATTCTGCCCCAAGCATTTGTCCGAGTTGTGCAGGATAGCTGTTATGGTCCCGATCAGGAATGCCGGTACCAAAGGTAATGCTATCACCAACACAGGCGACCTTAATTCGAGCATCAACCGCCGGCTCACTACGAACCAGCGTCTCAGCCCTTATAGGAAGTTCGGTCTCGGATGATGCAGGCGCCGCGCATGCAGCCAAGACCGCCAGTAACAAAACGCTGGTTCGAAAGTGTTGTACTAATCTCATATATGTTATGTGCTTGGAACTATTGAACGTTAATAATCAGGAAAAACTTATAGGGTTGAAAATCCATTATTGAGCTGACCGGAGCGATCCCCGCAGAGGGCCAACAAAATCATCTAACTATTTCTATCTACTAATAACTATGTTTATCTATCTCATATGCTTAAAATAATAACCTCCACTATATCACAAATCTTTAGCA
>Ga0222659_1000114_pt1 | contig 56006 bp, 47 predicted proteins | sample AntAcemetagen547_FD_179850 | JGI IMG/M metagenome (GOLD analysis project Ga0222659, IMG submission 179850) | Saline water microbial communities from Ace Lake, Antarctica - #547 | ecosystem: Environmental > Aquatic > Non-marine Saline and Alkaline > Saline | place: Antarctica: Ace Lake...
TCTTCCTCTTCCTCTTCCTCTTCCTCTTCCTCCTCGCTCTCTGTTTCTATTTCCTCATTTTTAACCTTTTTGACACTAACTTCTTCTAAATTATTGTTACCCTCCAATTTATTAACCTTTATTATTGGGAATGTTGGCGATTTACTTTCATCTTGCTCTACCGACTCTTCTTCCTCTTCTTCCTCTTCCTCTTCTTCCTCTTCCTCTTCCTCCTCCTCTTCTTCCTCTTCCTCCTCCTCTTCTTCCTCTTCTTCCTCTTCCTCCTCCTCTTCTTCCTCTTCTTCCTCCTCTTCTTCCTCCTCTTCTTCCTCCTCTTCTTCTGTCGATGAGCTTGCCTGCTTAGTTGGTTCCTCATTATTTACCAATTGCTCATTCACATTTCCATTATTTACTTCAATATGTATATCGGCTACACCATTATTGATGGCATTATCATCTGTTGACGAGTCATCATCGTCATCGGAGGATGAGTCATCTGTAGAAGAGTCATTGTTATCGTCATTTGTTTTATCAAATAGAACATTATCAATGTCTAATATTGTTTTTGAAACAGGTCTGTCAATAATTTCTAGTTTAACACAATCATTATTATCATTATCATTATTATGATTAATATTATCTTCCATTACCTTTAATTTAGCCTTTAGGGTTTTATTTTCGTCAATAATTACTTGAATAAATGGCAGTTTAACAATCGTTTCGATAAAGTCACGATATACATTAATTTCATCATTATACATTTTATTAATTGATTTTTCAAACTCAGATTTAATACAAGCGTGAAATTCATTCACATATACATCTATATTATTTGGCTTCATTTGAATATACTCCATTACATATATAATAATGATTCGTTTAATATAGTTTAAAAAAGATTTAAGGAATATATATAATGAGCGTGAATAACCACACCAATACATCTAACGACGTAAATGATGTATGTAAATATGAAGAGACAACTGGCCAATACCAACACCAAGAGCCGACGGCAGACCAAGACCAAGAGCCGACAGCAGACCAAGACCAAGAGCCGACGGCAGACCAAGACCAAGACCAAGAGCCGTCGGCAGACAAAGACAATAAGCCGTCGGCAGACAAAGACAATAAGCCGTCGGCAGACACAGAGGAGCCGTCGGCAGACAAAGACAATAAGCCGTCGGCAGACAAAGACAATAAGCCGTCGGCAGACACAGAGGAGCCGTCGGCAGACCCAGACAAGGAAAACACGCGCAATCAATTGAACGAAATAATTCAAATCGTATGTCGTCAAACTGAACTCACCGAAGAAGAAGCGATAGAAAGGCTTGAGAAGGAACAATATAACCATATGAAAGTATTAAACGATTATTTTGGTTTCAAAGAAGTAACACCCGAAAATAAATCGACCATAAATCAGCAAATATATGGTGAAATAAGAAGTTTAATGGATACCAGTTCTAGAAATTTTAGACTGGAACAAGAAAATGCACAATGTATACAAAAACTAAAGGAAACTAGGGGTGTCAATAAAGAATAGATAATTACATGAATATTACATAAAATATATTTAATATTCATTCTACATTTAACTAGATGTTAACGTGTCAAATACATTCGTTTTTTTAGAAGTACTAGTACTGTTTGTAGTAGCACCCTTTCTTTTCATCTTAAAAGTGGTATTGCTAGGAATGGTTCGCTGGTTCAATATAAAATCTGAATTATCTTCGTATAATTCAGGAAACACATGTGTTAGTGGTTTTTCAACTACTATTAATAATTTATCTGTTTTGAACAATTCACGATACTCGTTTATAGATAGTGTACCATAAAATTTGTCTAGTAAATAATGCGGGTTAGGAGCAGGTTTAACATTCTTACAATAATCGTATATTTTACCATAGATATTATTTAATAATTGATATCGCTCAAATTTAACAGATGAATCTATTTTTTCGTTCATTAAATGAGCTACTGCGCATTCAGGACTACAAAAACAGCCATATACTTGATATGAATTCTTGAATTCGTATTTGGGTATAAAAATTGCCGGATTATCAAAATCATATGTGCACCAAAAACACGAGGAACGCTTATCATAAATATTATTATTATGTAGATTAATCTTTAACGTATTTAATTTATCCCAAAGTTCATTATTTGACACATTACTCTTTTTATTATAATCCACCGCATTATTGTTATATGCGATATCACTTTGTACATCACTTTGTATATGAATATTATTATAGTTGTCATCCGTATGTGTATTACGAGTAAGTATATTATTGTGAGTGATAGTGTTGTCATTATCAAGATTCGATTGTTCGATTAAAAAATTGTCCATTTTCGAATTATCGAACTGAAAACTTTGAATAGTCTCGATACTAGGATTGTATGTATACTTTGTTGTGTAATTGTCAATATTATTTAGGTCAGTTATCGAACATCTTAGATGTAATATAACATTTGGTTCATTATCATTTGTTTCGTCTGTAATAATAGTTTGCTGTATAATTTTACCGCCTTTTGGCTTGCGACCTCTTTTTTTTGGAGGTGGTTTTACAGTTTCAACAATTAATGGTTGTTCAATTTCCAATACAACATTCTGTTTTTTTCTACCTCGTTTCTTTTTCTCAATTGGTATAGTTGATTCTGATAATGTTGGTTGATTTATGATTGAACTCATTTATATTTAAATTAAACAAGATTAATTTAAATAGTTTTAAAATATAATTAACCGCGAAGTTTGATATTATAGCATCCACGACATAATGGTTGATACATATCCTGACTACCTACTAAAACTTGTTCTGTACTAGAACTAACTATTCTATCACTGAAAATAGCAGGATTACTACACTTGCCACAAACAGCATGTATTTTCTCAATTCGGTCACAATGAGGTATCAAATCTGATATTTGACCGAACTTGTTTCGTTTGAAATCTCCATCTAACCCAAATACAAAGACATGTTGGTTTAATTCATTCACTAGATATAAGACTTCCGTCAAATCAGTAAAGAATTGTCCCTCGTCAATTAAAATAAATTTACTCTCTTTAATTGCGTTGATATGTTGATTGATAAATGATTTAATAGTATCGCATTTAAAACAAGAAATCTTCTTTTGGTCGTGCGTACTTAATTTATCTATAGAATATCTATTTTCAGTTGAATGTGTTAAAACAACCACATTTTCATCGTTATTCAAACACTCTTGATATGTTTCAATTAACTTTGTTGTTTTTCCGGCATACATAGGCCCAATATATATATTTAAAGACCCGAATTGAATAGATTCTGTCATTTTGGAGATTACGTTGTTTCCCATTTGTATAATATTATTATATCAATTTTATTTAAATATTAAATGTTAAATATTAAATATAAGTAAATAATGAATACTTTTACTCCATGGGTAGAAAAATATAGACCAAACACATTTAATGAAATTGTTTTAGACCCATTAAATAAAAAAATATTAGAAAATATTATTAAAAATGAGCATTTTCCTAATTTGCTATTTTACGGACCCCCTGGAACAGGAAAAACAACAAGTGTTATAAATTTAATTAAAGCGTATCAAGACACAAGTGATAATAAGAATTTAATGATACATTTGAATGCTTCAGACGAACGAGGGATAGACATTATACGAAATCAAATAAATACATTTGTAAACTCAAAAAGTTTGTTTAATGATGGGATGAAATTTGTAATATTGGATGAGGTGGATTATATGACCAAAAACGCCCAAATCGCACTTCGTTACTTATTACAAAGTTATAAATCAAACGTTCGTTTCTGTCTCATATGTAATTACATTAGTCGCATTGACGAAGCGCTTCAAAATGAATTTGTTCGATTAAGATTTAATCAGCTACCAGAAAATGAAATAATAAAATTTTTGAATATTATCAATGAGAATGAAAACTTACAATATACTTCGGATACAATATACTTGATTCAAAAGCTATTCAAATCTGATATAAGAAGTATGATAAATTATATGCAATCAAACCAGCAAATCATTTACAATAAAAAAATTGTTCAAACCAGTCTCTGGGATAAAATAACTGAAAATATAAAAAATAAGGAAATGAAATATAACATTGATTTTATTACAAAGGTGAGTAATGAATATAATATCGAGAAAAAAAATATAATCAAAAATTATTTAAATTATATTATTCGCACCAATAAAAATATAGTAACTGAAGACTTTTTGAATTTTGTTGAAAATATTATGCATATAAATGATTTAAATATAGAATATATGTTGCCATTTACTATATTAAAACTTAATAAATTCTTTCTGACCTAATCAATTATTTGTTATATGTAAACGTATTCGTAAATGATGCGAATGATGGTGAAGCAGGGCGTGATGATGCGTTTGTAGGAGAATAATAATTATCCATACGTTTTACCAATTTGTCCATAAAACTATTTGGAGGTGACACCTTGGAAGGGTCAATACATGTATGATTTAAACCTAATTCTTTATTTTCAAATGAGGAAATTTTTGTAAGAGGAATAGTAATAGCAATAGTTTTTTCATATGAAAAATTATCCATGTTTTATTATAGATAAAGAAAAGAATTGAACCTTTTAAATACAATTAAATATATTTAAACAAAACAATATAGATAGTCTAACTATGGAAACTATTGACGACGATTGGGAAAGTTTCTTACATAATGACTACGATATTGACATTGATATAGATGAGGAATCGATTCAACGTAATATTGAAAAAATATCTACAATTTCCCAATTGACGAATGTAAACAATATTCCTAAATGTTCTGAACTGTATATTTCTACAAAAACAAAAATCGCCTATTTAAATAAAAACGACATAGATATAAAAACTGTATTCTGGCAAATCCCGATTATGGATTATATTACTCCTAAAAACGGCATTATAAAAAAACAAATAAAATACTCGTCTACTTGTAAAAGTGAAATAGACTTTATTGAAGAACAGTTGAAAACTGTAAAATGTTACGAACAACAAGTAATCGAACACATAGAAAATCCGGAAGGAAGAATCAAGTTTAAAGACCAACGAAAAATTAGCATAGGCGTGTGTAAGAAAGACATCTTAAGTTACCGCAGTAAGAAAAAGAGAGCATTCTTTAATTGTTTTGTTATTATTATGCGGATATATGAGAATAATAGCTATAAGGAAATGCATGTTAAAGTATTCAATACAGGTAAATTGGAAATACCCGGCATTCAAAGTGATAGTTTACTTGAAAATGTATTACAATTGTTAGTAACTACCCTACGACCATTTCTAGGTAACGATTTGAATCATTTACCTGAAAAAAATGAAACGGTTTTGATTAACTCTAATTTTAATTGTGGTTATTATATTGACAGAGACAAGTTATATGATTTATTGAAGTATCAATACAGAATAAATAGTAATTTTGATGCTTGTTCTTATCCGGGTATCCAATGTAAATTTTACTACGATAATACTATTGGTGATGGTGAACAATGCGGTCAACAACCTAAACATACAATTTTTGATGAAGTATCGTTTATGATATTTAGAACGGGAAGTGTTTTAATTGTTGGAAAATGTGAAGAAAATGTGCTGTATAAAATTTACGACTTTATTAAAAAAATTCTGGAAGTAGAATACGACAAAATACATAACCTAAATAGTGTCATACCGGCTATTCCAAACAATGTAAGGAAGAGGAAAATCCGCAAGAAGACAATATTATTTGATTGTTACACTACTGAATTATAATAATAAATAATTGAATATTTTACATACAGAATAGTGTTGTAATTTAGATTCTACGTCTACCTCGTTCAGCTTACTCTTTATTTTTATACTGTCAATTTCTATTTTATGAATTTTTTTTATACAATATTCTAGCAAGTATAAGTAATTCTTGTTTATGAATTGATACGAGTAAGAATTATTAAATATGTTTAATAGAATATGTAAATCTTCCAACTTGTGTTTGACGCTAACCTGATTATGTTTATATAATATTGGTAATTGAATGATAGTATCTACAATCTTGTATAATTTTGTAAATACTATTTTTTGTAACTCGACCATATTATTTGTTTTAAAATCGAAATTTGATACAAAGTGACTGAAAGTAGTATTATAAAATTCAATATACAAATGTAATATCTCTAGTTTAGATTTTGTAGCAGCAGATTCGCTGTAATTTGTTCTAATAGCTTCGTTTACTTCAAATATTGTCTTTTTATAGATAAATAAGGTTGCGTCTTTGGAATTTAATTTTAAAAGATTGTTTGTGTCTTCTTCCAATTGACTAATAAATTCAACATAGTATATTATGGATTTTTGTGTGTGATATATAGTCAAGTCCAAATTCTTGGTATACAGTAATAAAAAATTGTAGATATAATATGTATTTTTTATTCCCTTGATCAATATATATTTCAGATAATCTTCTTTCCGGATGGTAATATGTTCCATACAACCTTGAATCAATTCGTGAATTAATCCAATATACTTTAAAAATAGAATGTGTTCGTTGCTATCTAGTTCATTATTATAATTTTCAACATTACTTAGAATAAAATTTTTCATTTTTAGTAGTCTATTATATTTTTTTATTTTAATTTTAATTTGTTGGGGTTTTTGTTTTTTGTTTTTTGTTTTTTGTTTTTTGTTTTTACTAAAATATACTTTTAATTATTAATAGTATTTAAAGATTTATGATTGTTTTTCTATATAATGAGTTCTCAAGTTGCTGAAGCCAGTTATAGATTACCATCAAATACATGCCTTCAACATGCCTGGAAATTAGCTATTGTTGAAGATAAGGAGATTAAGTCTGACTACTGGACCGCCTCCCTAGATAAGGAGGTTATTATTGGGGTTAAAGCCACTCAAGAAAAATTGTTGGTTAAGAGTGAAGACGAATATACTAGCCCTATTATCAAAATTTATAAGGTAGAAGGTGAGTATATTATTGTAACTGAAAATTCTATTTATTTAGTATCTGCAGATATTGAATCCAGTCGAATTTCTTAATTGATAGCTGACGACTGATAACGGAATACTACAACTTCGAGTTTATTACTAAAAATGATTTAGTAATAAAACTATAACGATAAACTATAATAATAAAACTATAGTAATAAAACTATAACATGTCTGAACCTAATAAAATAATTCAAAATTATCAGTTGATGTATGCCAAATACGACATCAAAACATTGGAACGTAATATAGATAGATTGTCATTAAGGAGCCTTGTAAAAACACAGGTTCTAACTCTTGATTTTTGTAGGAAATATATATTAAACCCGGACGAATATGGTATGTGTTCAGAAGACCATTATATTTCAAAAGAAGATATAGTAATATACCAACCACATATTACATTGGAACAACTGAATTCTAAAAAATAGTTACATTATATTTATTTATTATCCGTCATATATATATATATATATATAATGCCTACTACAATTGCCGGAGGACAGAGAAGATTACTTTTTACTGGAAATGTAAAAACCAATTTAGTGAATAAATATACCAGTGGCGCAGGGGTTGGTGCTGTTAATACTTCTGCTAGACGAGCATTGAAACGTCGTGCTACTTCGAGCGCAGGAACGTTGGATGCTAATGGGAATTTAATACCCGGAAAACCATGTTGTTCCGTAGAATTACTTCAAGGTCAATAAATAAGATATCTGATTAAGTGTGGCCAATATTTCATCACGAATATTTAGTAAATCGCTATTTTCACTGTCGTTAAAATGCTTGCTTAGACCAATCAAATACTTCTTATATGTTTCTATCTCCTTTTTGAACATACCATTGTCTTTATAATTTTTCATATGTAGCGTTTTAACACTTAATATTTCATGTTTATTTCTCTCACTAACATTATTGTGTTTTCCCAATAGTACTTCAACAAATTGGTCTATCAATGTATTTAATGAACCATATAATTCATCAGTAGCTTTATGTGTAGAAAATGATAAGGTGTTCCAGTGGTATAACTTTACAGTCATGAGCATTTGTAACATTTGTGTAACTATTTGTTTTTTAGACGAAACCGAACCATTGTGCTTACGTGTTTTATTTACGGACGAACGCCCTGCTTTACGACTATATTTCATTATATATTAGAAAAATATATTTATTTACTAATATATAGATTACTTACTAAATATATTTACTGAATAATTTACTAAATCGTATCGTATCTTTACAATATTTCTTTTAAACGCGAAATTTGCTCTTCGGTTAGTTTTTCTGGGTATTTTACGTTGAATTTAATACATAAATTTCCCTTGTTATTTTCTCTCTCCATACCAAATGCCGGTATTACTTTTACCAATCCATCTTTAAGCGGACTTCCGGCATCACTATTAAATCTCAACTGTTTTCCACTTATATGATTTATAATAAAATCAAATCCACATAGTGAATCTTTAAGCGTGATTTCTCTCTCCATATGTAAATTTAATCCGTCTCTTTTAAATATTGTTGTATTTTGAATCGTTATAACAATTTTTACGTCGCCCTTCAAATTACTATCCATTACGTTTCCTTTATCTCTCAATATTATCATCTCTTTGTCGTCTATACCTTTCGCAATATGTATGTATAACGTTTCATTTTCACATTTTCTTATTCCATCTTCAAATAACCATCTTTCTATTTGAATCGGTATCTGGTCCCCTTTAAAAGCTTGTTCTAAACTAATAAATACATTTTTTATTATAGGAGGAGGCTTATTTAAAGCATTCATATCCATATGTTGCCCATTTCTAAACACTCTTACGTTACCCGCCGGGAAACCACCCATTCCCGGCATTCCCGGTATTCCACCCATTTGACCACCAAAGAACATTTTAAAAATATCGTCCATATGATTCATTCCGGGATGTCCTGATTGAGGATGACCTGGCATTGGTATACCACCCCCACCAAATGGGTTTCGTCTCTTAATATCATATTGTTTTCGTTCATCTTCATCACCTATTACCTGGTAGGCCGCATTTATATTTTTAAAGGTTGCTTCTGCTTCTGTATTCCCTTGATTTTTATCCGGATGATGTAACAATGAGAGTTTTCTATAAGCCTTTTTAATATCTTCCTGACTAGCCGTTTCCGGTACTCCCAATACTTTATAATGATTCTCCATTTAATAATATATATATCTACATTTACTTAAATACTTATTACCGAATAAATATAATTAAATATAATGAATGCGTTGAATAATATTCCATTTATGTATAAATATAAACCGACTTTATTTAAAGATTTTGAAATAGAACGTGATATTATTGATATATTAAATACAATTATTTCTATGAACAATCTAAATATATTATTTATTGGTGATTCAGGGTCTGGAAAAACATCCTTAATTCATGCCATTATTAAAGAATACTATGGCAATACTCAATATAATGATAATATACTCGTTATTAATAGCTTAAAAGAACAAGGAATTCAGTATTACAGAACTGAAGTAAAAACTTTTTGTCAAACCAGATGTTCTATACATGGTAAAAAGAAAATCGTTGTATTAGATGATATCGATAATATTAATGAACAAAGTCAACAGGTCTTTCGAAATTGTATTGATAAATATAATAATAACGTTCATTTTATTTCTTCTTGTTCAAATGTTCAAAAAGTTATTGACAGTTTACAATCTAGAATGATTATAATCAAGTTAAAACCGCTTACAGAAACTAATTTGAATAATATTTTTCAAAAAATAAAGGTTATTGAAAATATTGTTCTCGATAAAAAAACAGAAAAATTCGTTTTAACCGTAGCGAACGGTTCAATACGTATTCTATTAAACTATCTCGAAAAATTTAAAATATTGGATGAACCAATCACGTATGAATTGGTTAATAAAGTATGTACTAATATTAGCTTTTCAATATTTGATAACTATTCGTCACATGTGTTAAGTTCGAATTTAAATGACGCTATTGATATTTTCTATGATTTGTTTGATAAAGGGTATTCTGTTATGGATATTTATGACAACTATTTCTTATTTGTTAAAATAACAGAATTATTCAGTGAAACGCAAAAATATGAAATTATAAAATTATTGTGTAAATACATCACTATTTTTCACAATATACACGAGGATGAAATAGAATTGGCGTTATTTACTAATAATATCATTCAAATTTTGTCCAAGTAATTTTGTCCAAGTAATTTTGTCCAAGTAATTTTGTCCAAGTAATTTTGTCCAAGTAATTTTGTCCAAGTAAATTTCTAACTCAAGTATATAATTAACTGTTACTAAATGAATCAAACATTTAAAACGGCGGTAGATAAAGGTATTTTATTTATGTTTTTAGAGAAGACGTGTGAGAAAAACGAAAAGTATTATATTTTTAATTCGTCCGCCTATAAAAGGGGGGAATTAAATAATGCCAATGTGGAACTGTTAGAAGAATTGAAACCATATTATCATATGGCAAAATTGTTTTATGTTGAACGTAAATTAACGTATACCAGCTTATGTACTATTATTAGACAGATTTGTAACTATCATTATATCAAGTTTACGACCAAAGTTGTATATAGTAAGTCTAAATATAACATTCCATATTTCATTTATTTTTAATCTCATAGAGAGAAAATACATTAAAAATAAATTATTTCATTCGACTCGTTTTATTTATATTTAGGGATTGTTTATTCTTTCTACGTGTTTTCCTTATCATATTCTTAGATTGACCACCCTTACTGGTTGTGATAGTAGGACTAGGACTAGGAATAATATTCACGGAACAAGTTGGAATATTCACTAATTCCATAGCATTAACTATTACACTGGTCAATCCTTTAAACAAACTTTCATAGTTTATATATGTAGTTGCACCTCGTTCGCCTCCTCCAAAACTAGTTATCACATCCTTATTAATCGTTGGATTAGCAGGAAAGTAAACACCTTCTTTATCCGTTACTAAGTTTGATACTAAACACAATACATAAAATATTACCACTTTTGTGTTGTTATTTGTAATCATGTTGGTTAGCAGTGTTTTAATAGATTTATTTTTAATACTATCCACATTCGAATACATATTATTTAAATGTGTAATATACACATTTAGTGCGTCATTATCACTTGTAAATGTAATCCTATTTGTATTATTATCCGCGGTATAATTTAATAATATCATGCTCAACACATCTATACTTTCCTCAGTAGCATTTTTTGCGCTGCGGTCCTTTGTATTTTTGATTCCTTCACTCGGATTTTCTAAGTAAGTTTTGATTGATAAATATGTATCATCATTTTCGGTTGTTGGTTCAACGTCCATTTCATTTGACATTTCACTTGCCATATCATTTTCGGGTTCAGAGTTTTTATAATTTAAAATCATATCAAAAAATTTATTATTTAAATCGTCCATTTGATTCATAACCGATGTTTTATACAACGGATTACAGCAAATTGCCTTAATAAAATTATTCAAATCTAAATTTTGTGTTAAGATGGCATTATTTGCGTTAAAAATCGTCTCGTATATTGATACAAAATCAGTAGGATTGGTATTGGTATTGGTATCCTCAAATAATAAACCTTCTACAGCAACCATGTTATTTCCTGATAAGAAGTCTTTTATTTTTTTTAATTGCTCCATTTCAGGAGTATTTATACCCCCGAATATATCTTTTTCCAATTGATTCTCATTCATTTCTAACACCTGAATTAATTCTGTAAAAAAATCAGTCAAATATTCTTGCCTACTCAATACTAATGGAACCGATTCTTTACCGATAGATTCTTGGTCATCTACATTTATAGTTTCTACATTATCAGTTTGATTATCACCTTGTTTATCACCTTGATTCCCATCACCATCAATTACAACAGGCGGTATCTTCTCACTCGGTTCAAATCCCATATAATTAATATTAAAATCCAACAATAATATTTCCAACAATTCAGATGGCATCAAGTTTGTATATATTTGATTCATCACATCTGGAATTTCGTATATTAAATCCACTAATATTCCACCCATTGTTTTATCATCTTCGCCTCCGCCACGTTGAACCCGTTTTGAACGTTTATCTAATGGTATAGTAGCCTGTGTAGCCACTTGAATGTTTTTGTCAGAATATAGTTTATTTTTAATTTGATTAATGGCCGAACTCTTACTTGCTCTAACAGCTCTATCCATTTCAAGCAATGGTTTGATTTTATCCAAATTCTGTTTTCTTTTATCTATAGCCTTTTGGTCATTGATTTGCTGTCGTCTCTCTCGCTCCTCTTCTCTTTTATTTTTCAAATCCTGTTTAATAGTGATTGTATTCTCTTCATTGTCCATTACTGTTTTGATGCCATTTTCGTTGCTTACATCTGGTATCGATTGTTCCAGTAGGTCTAAATTAGAAGTAGAATCTACGTTTATTAGCATCGCTTCCATTGTGACAGACATTGTTTCAGGAGAAGAAGGTGAGTCTCCCATAGGTTGGCTTACTGTCTGAAGCGTTCCAGACCGTTTCGATTCAATAATAACATCTACATATTGAGTTATAGACTCGTCCAATATATTCAAAAACGGATTATTTTGTACATTAAATATACTTTCCATCATTTTAATCAACCCTTTCACATTCAAATAAAATTCAAGTTGCTCGACAGCATTTGCGGTCTTTGCCCCAGGTCTTGACTGTCTTCCACTACCCGTCGATTTTATTAATAGAGTGTCCCGTATCTTTTTTAAATTGGTGTAATACTCCAAGTAGAAAGTCTTTTTATTTACACTTAAATCACTAACAAACTCCAACACAGTTTTTGGCTTTAAATTTATAACAGGTAAATTCACACTAAATTTTTGTTCTGTATCAACGTCGTATATGGTCTCTTTGATTATTTGTAGGTCAAATGTGCCATATAGATTTTGGTTTAATACATCATAATACTGATTGACAATTTTACTATAATTAATTCCTTTTACAAACACATTATTTTTATTGATTCCCTCAAAAATATTGAAATTTTCATCGACTATTAATTGTTTCGGGGCATTCTCATTACTATAGTCTGTAATTTTACTCTTTATTTCGTTGAAAAATTGTATCAATTCACTCGGTTCAGCAATTAATTTATTATAATTATTTTCTGTAATATACTTTAAATTTATCAAACATTTGTTTTGAAACACAAATATGTTTTTAATAATAGTCGTTATAACGCGATTATATGCATTCGTTTCGTCATTATTTATCACTAATAAATTACTCAATTCACTACTATTGTATAATGATACATAATCTACATCTGCATACAAACCTTTTAACTTTGTTAAAAAATCTATCACCAAATTATTTTTATTTTGAACTTGAAACAAGGCTTTATTGATATTTATCGTTTTTAAAACTTCCGCACTCGGATAAATATAGGGCTGTCTGTATAATTTATAACTATGGTTGGTTGTGATTGCCATCATACAATTATTGACTCTATATCTACTATATAGCGTACATAATCTATCTACCGATGTAAATAAGACATCTTGAAGTCCGGCTATATTTTTTGTTCCCATATTTTGTTGTTGAATCAATTCAATCGCATCAACCTGTTCATAATCACCACATCTTTTTAAGTCAAATAATAGTTTAGTCAATATATTTTTTTTATACTCAAAATTACCGGTTAGTTTATTATATACGTTTGTTAAAAAGTTGGTTAAATTTAAACAATTCGTAGAGGGGGCTATTTTGAATGCGTCTATTATATTGTCTTTAGTTGTTGTCGGGGCATTTATTTTTTTTATCAAACTTTTCAAATATACGACAGAGGGTCCATTTATTGATATTTTACTGTCAGTTGCGGTTGGATAAAAATTGGCTTCAGATACGGGGAGGGTAGATAATGGATTGTTTAATATTGTCTTTACAAAATTACCGCGCGAAGTGTTTTCCGGAATGATATATAAATTCAATGAAAAATTATAAGGGGATTTACTAGGAACCCATGGTTTTGACGGATTACTCATATACGCCAAAACAAATGTGTCAATCGTAAATAAATTATTTTTAAAAATATAAATGTCTCTATCACTATCTAGCACTGTTCTAGGAAATACAGAGGGTAGTTTTATCAAGTTTCCCTTGTTATCCTTCTTTTTTAATATCATCTTGTCTCCTTCCATTGAAATATCGGCGCCATTTCCGATATCTTTTACAAATGGGTTAGGGGGAGCATCTTTGAAACAAGGCTTGTCATTTACACTGGTTGCAGCTGAATCGCCATAATTACAAGCATCGCGCACAGTTCCTAATACATTGTCTTGGAAACCTTGATTGAATAAACAACCCAAATCTCCACTACCAGCATCTGTATTATGAACAAGTGTCTGATTCGTTCCGTCTCCGAAAAAAAAGAATTTCATTAAAAATTGTCCAATGTAATTTTTTTTCGCATCCGGACTGTCCTTTTTTATATCGTCTATTGATTTTTTAAATTGTCTTCCATTGTCTGTAATAATAATGGTTGATAAAGTATCCATAGACGGATGAATATTGACTGTATTGTAAAATATATTTTGTTTTTGGATATCTGTCAAATTCATAATGTCAGTTGTGCTAATTTTTAGTCCATAATTAACATATCCGTTTTTATTTTCAAATTTATATATGTCTGCGGTTGTTTTTGGATTGACATCTCCTAAACCGGATTTTTTTATGAATGGTTCGACCGATAGAATATTTTCAGGTATTCCCACCAAATTAAAATTTTCTAACAGAAATGCTTCCGTATTGGCTTCAAATGGACTGAGTGAAAATAAACCATTGTTTCCGAAGGGCGTATATTTTTTATAGGGAACTTCATTTAATATCGATTTTACTATATCATTAATATCATCCCCTCTGTCGTGTCCCTTTCCAAAATCATGAATTGTATCATTTAATGCCAAATATTTGTATAAATCTCCATTATAGCTATAGTTGTCATCGTCTACATTATTTAATATTTTTACTTGTTGTGTAGTAGACGTGCTCATTATAATATATATTATAATACTAAAATAATATATATTTAATAAATCTCCTAATTAGCCATCAATAAATATCGGGCTATTATTGTATTACTACTTAATACTTGTTCTGGACTCAATCTAGCAAACCATTGTAAATTACTTCGCAATAATATTTTATCTGATGGGATATACACTCCGTAGGCTCCTTCTGGAATCTCGAAATCATCATCATCACTCAATAAGTTGTCCAATAATACCGGTTTTCCATTTGTCATTTTCCCACCGAAATACTTGACATTCAGTGGCATTACATTCTTCTTTCTAACTTGCTCATACAACCACTTGTCCGTCTCTCCTGTGAATTCCATTTCATTTGTATAGTCTGATGATACAGTCTGTTCTAAGAAATTTACATATTGACCCATTAACTCACAATCCTTTTTACATCCCATTATTTTGTTTGTGGGAAAAAAATCAGTATATGTAGCTACATTACTTGTAGTAGGCAATTCTCCACAAAACATGGGGGCTGCTGATAAACCCTTGTTGAATAGAGGGATTAGATTTTTCGTACATATAAACGAGGATGGAAGAGTCATACCACCATAATAATATAATAATTTGGCCATTGCCAATTCTCTTAAATGAGGACGAAGTGGATTTGGTAAATTCGCAACCTTTGTGCTCCAGCCCGGGATAATTTTGTTGAATGACTTGTCATCTATTAAACATACATGAAACGAATCGCCACAATGGTCGACGATTGATTTTATAGTTAAATATTGATATGGCTGATTGAAACATTGTGTATTGCGTGAGGCAAAATGTGGCCACCATCTCGCGTTTGTTTCAAAGGCAACATGTATCCATAAGATAGGTTTGTCAGTTCTAGCTAAAGTAGAGTCGTTTAACAAATATTTCTTAATTAATTCGTATTGGTCCATTTTATTATTTAATTCCTCCGTCTTTTTGTATTTCTCAAAAAAGAATCCTAATATTATTAATAATACCAATACGCCAACATATCTCGCGTAATAGTTCATAGATATATACTATACTTACAAATTTATTTCGTAATATATGTATATGACAAAAAAGACTATGTCGAATAAAACTAGAAAAAAACGAAATTCTACCTATAAAAAAAAAGCTGATATAAGTGTTAGTGTTAGAATATTACCAATGAAATTTAAAATGTATGCATCTAAATCTTATGACGGAAATGCTATTTTAGAACATTCGCGTAAATTAGAACAAAAATATCATAACAAATGTATTCCAGATAATTTAACATGGTTGGGTAGTTATAGTGTCGCTAAGAGTTACAAAAGAAAAGATACTAATCTATATGAATGGGAAATTACACCTACTAGACTGGTTAATATAAATAAAAAAAAATGAAAAATATTTTAAACGTTTATTTATAAATTCGTCCAAACCCCTGATACCGCTGCTTAATTTATCAAGTGTGAATATGAAAACGGTATTAAATGTTGCTAATAATATGAAGTTCGAACATCCTTATTTTACCATGTCTATACCGGAACGAGCATGGCACGAGTTTGCCTTTGCCTATGGATATTTATTGTTGAAAGAACAATACGAGTTTTTGTTATTGATTAAATTTCTATTGGCTAATAATTTTATTACTATCAATATGAGAGATGGAACAAGTATTTTGTCTAAAATAGACAGGGATATTTATTACTACCGAACGGCTAATATTTTACCGTACAAACATAAAGAGAAATATAATCGAATTAGTTTTTATCAGTTTGACCAATCAGTTCTAACCAATTTATGTAGCTTATTGCCAAAAAACATTTCTGGCGTATATCAACCCAATGTAAATAGTTTTTGGTTTCCTAATCTAGTTGTTTATCAAATGAATATTGAAGAATATGTATTGTTTAATCCGCACCATAATCTAACATATATTACACAACGTGAATAATGTATTAGTTCGTATCTATCATTGTGTATTGTTCATTAAATTTCAAATTATTAACACCGAATAAGCCAGGATGTACAAAGACATTGGTTAGATGTTTTGAATCGACTCTAGTCATTACATCGTCGATTTTATGATAATCTGATGCACTTATATGCCACGACCCAGACATATGAAATCTTATACTGTTGTCAGTTTTTCCAATAGCATATCCATAAGTACTGCTTACTATTTTATCATTGATATAACTTGTTGTCATTTTGAATAATTGTTTTCCGTGATTATGATGATATACAATCTTAATTTTTCGCACTAATTCAAATTCAAACTTGTTTGTTTTCATATTGAACGCTGCTATTATGTTTGTTGCCTCTATACCATTGTCTGTTTTTGTAATAGACACTTTATTTTCACCTCGTAATCCATCTGGATATAGTTCAGTTGCCCCATATGTTGAAATACCTGTATAAGCACCAGGTTGGGCCACTAAATATAATAAACTTGGTTCTATATCAACCGGAAAGTTTTTGTAATAATTTATCACCAACATATAGATTATGAGAAGGAGAATACAAACAGTAACGGCACAATGTAATGTTAAATAACGCGATGAAAATAGTTTCATTTTATATAGTATGAAAATATTTTTACATAAATGAGATGTAATTGTCTAAATTGTCTAAATTATCTAAGAATATGTAAATGAAAAATAAAATAAAATAAAATTGATTCGAACTACTGGTCAATATTTGTCATAACCAAAAGATGATTATTGAATCTCAATTAATAACCAGTTATTATTCATACCAGTATGACATCGTTTAATAAGACGGTTACATTTGAGGAATGTATCACAATTAGATACTATGAATACGAGAGAAGCGAAGAAGATGAAGACAAAAAAGGAAAGGATTGGCAACGAACCGTCGATTTAACTTGTAGAGAATTTAAACTTTCTGTAGAAAAAGGAGGATGCGGTGGGAATTGGAATATTCTAGAGAGTAAATTAGATGAATTAGATGAACCATATTGGCTTTTGATTGGTCAGTTATGGCAACGTTTATATCGAGGTGCGAGACGGATAGAAGAAGATGAATCTTCAGACGAGGAAGCAGATGGAAATGAAAAGCCGTCGGCAGACACGGCAAACAAAAACCAAGACCAATAACAAATAGCCGTCGGCAGACACGGCAGACCAAGACCAAGAGCCGTCGGCAGACACGGCAGACAAAGTCTAATTTTCTATTCTCTTTAAATCCGACCAAAATTTGTCGTGATTTTCACGTATTATCTCATCTTGATTCATTAATTTATATGCTCGCTGGATATTTATGTCTTCATCTTGACTGTGTGCCTCCTTTAATTTATTCTCATGCGACGCCATCCAACTTTTACTATTTTGAACCATATCTTGGGTTCTTTCACGATTTATTTGGTCTATATTTGTATATTTGGTTCGCTTATGAAAATCTTCTTCTGTTACCGGAATAACCGATTCACAATGTGCTTTTCTCACATCTTCAAACTGAAGACTGTCAAACATCGATGACCCATAATTTTCTGGCACATCCCTCACTAAATCAAATTGTCCTCCACCATTCATATTCATATCTTGAAAGTCTTGGTGAACTACCAATGCTCTCAATTCCTTCTTTTTATTTTGAATATACTCATTCATCTGTCCAGTGCTTGTTACTGTGTCATTTACTATATCTTCATCCGATTTTAACCAATCGCCATACCCACTCTCTTCTACACTGTCTTTGAGGCGCATTTTTTCAAATGTTTGATTAAACCATTCCGTATATTCCTCTTGACTCATTGTCTTTATTTTTCCGTCTATCAATACACTATGTTCATTGCTCCACAAATCGTCTTTCTGATATTCAGTATTTGTAGTTGTGCTACTCTGTCTCAACTGATGTATTTTCAATAAATATTTATAGGCTTGAGAGAAAAACAAAAAATATTCCTTGTCAAGACCCGATTTATCCGGGTGGGTTTTCAGTACGATTTTTTTTGCGTCTTTTAAATGTTCCTCCTTAAAATGAAATGGAAGACGAAACAGGTTGATTAAATCATTCAAATCGTAATTATGTATATTTAAATCTAAATGTTCCATTTAAATATACATCTGTCAGTATTTTTAATTCGTTTTTTTACTAATTGTTACATTATTTTTTTCACCAACTATACTATACTATACAATGTCAGTTTTATCCTATCAGTTTTATATCAACCCATCAATAATAAATAATATATATACTCTTATGATGGATGGTAATAATGACCGGTTTATGGAAGATGGTATACATATTCAAGGCGCCGAACGAGGGGGACATTTATGCTATAAAAAAGATGATGCTAAATTAACTGTCGAGGTAGTTGGACTTATTCAAGCAACTCTTATGCCTGGAACGACAAGTTTAAATTCGGGTGATTTTCCATTTACATTCCATACACATCCAGTTGTAATCAATTTAGATGAAAATAAAATAGACAATTATCCTAATCTGATAAGTGACGAAGATTTAATCGGTTCTATCGTTGATAATTTTTATTGTAATTATCCAGACGACAGAAGTATTTGTAACAAAACCCAAATACAACAAATCGGTGGTATTAGTTTTTTTGATATTGTTGCGGTTCCCTACGGATTATTTGTATATCGTCCCAACCCTAATTATAATCATACAAACAAGTCGATAGAATTAGTAGAGGACGAATGTAGGGAAGTATTCAACGCAAGTACTACTTTATTGCCACAGTATAAAGTCTCGAACAAAAACCAATACTTTAATACCACTACACAAACAGCACAAACACGTATCGGAAAGTATATTAATTTATTACGCAATAATGGGTTCCTAATCGATTTTTTTCCATGGTCTGACGCTAAAAATAATGGTATTCAATTTGTAAATGAAATGCCTACACGCTCGTATGTAGATAATATATGTATGTGCTAAACTACGCATTTTCTATATATATTTTACATCTTTCTACATCTTTCTACATCTATCGAAAAAAGCATTTACTTCACCAATGTCCGCACCTGAAATACTATCATCTGGTACAAAACTAGTTGAACCTTTCTTATATGCCATTAATGTGGGAATACCCTTCATCATTTTTTTGGTCTTCATATACGCAAATAAATCGAAATTCTCATCTACGTTTACTTCAAAACATAATATGGAATCGCTGGATATGTTTTGAAAGTGAGCATCCACTTCTTTTTTTATTGATTGGCAAGGCTTACACCATTCTGCCGTATACTTGAAAATCATTACTCCTTTATTTTCATTTAATAATTGTAAAAAATAATTTCTATCTCCTTCATAATGATAAGCCATTCTTCTATAACATATCTACGAATAAGTCTTTAAGTTATTGAACAATGGCTTACTAATATTTGAAGATGTAAAATGGGACAAAATCTCAAAATAAAAAAGAATCTGTTAGAGACACAACAAGATTCTTTTTTTTCGCGTATATGTATATTAGTATTTTTGTTGGCTTACTATGCTTGTTGATTTATTTTACAGCGATTTTATGTCGGCACATCGGACAATTCACACACAAGTTAGGGGCAGAATGATGATTACCCGTAGCACTATAATCGTAGCGGCGGTTCTTTTCGGTATGACTAGCCCAGCACGTTTTACAAAAGGAATGCTTACACTCCGTCGTTACCTTATCTTCAACTTTTACCCAAGATGAAACGGTGTACATCCATTTGTATGATGTTGTAGTACATTCCAAACAAATAGGACAGTCGTCGTCGTCTTCCGTCGGTACGGGTTTGGTTTGATACAGGTCGCGCACTGGCTGAAACCCCTCCCACCTTCTAGCAAGTTCTTTAATAAGTTGCGATTTTGAAAGCGAGAGGTCGACCGGACGGAATCTAAATTTGCGGTTGTAGTGTTGAGTGTTTTTCTCAGTCCAGTCGTGAACCGCCCCCTCGTATGCTGCGTAATGATACGCAACATATCGCAACTCATTCGCCGCAAGTATTTCAAAATTAGGACGTTCACTGTCCATTAGAAAGCACCAACCTTCGTCGAGTGACTCACGCTTACCATTGAACTTGCTATTACAGTTATCCATCTTATGAGATAGACTGTTACAAAACACACATCTTACTGATGCTAATGATTGTTTCATTTTAATAATAGACTACTATAGTCATAAATGTATGATGCTGTAAACCGTTCCAACTACATAAAACTTCAATTTTTTTACATTTGGAAAGGTTTACATCATTATTTCCGATTATAAAAAAAATTGAAGTTTTATTTAGTTGTAATTGTATAGAGAGCCTCTAACTTGGCTCAATGGTTAATTGTAAAGTTAGACACAGGTCGAGTAATGAAAACCTGTGTAATTGAAATTCAATGTGACTCTGTTGTCGACTTGTTAAACGCATATTTCCTTAACCGGCCGTATGCAGATAAACCCTTATGTGGAGCTGATCACTCCCTTTGCCCGGTTTGACAAGAAGATAGTCTCGACCAAGTTTAAATTTAATTACAATATTATGATAATTAGTTTATTCCTCGTCAGTGGATAATGTTGAATGTAGATGATGCGAGGCAATTTGTTTGGATTGTACTAATCGTCAATGGGATAAAACTCAATTTATATAAGAATATGATTGAGTTTTATCAAGTGTTAATCTCATAGCTTGTCTGTAGATAACTGCGAAAATCTGTAACTCAGAAAACAATCCCAGGGGACGCCCTGTTTTTTATTTTGAAGTTTTCGCATATTTCAACGGTTTTTGGTAAAATTCTTTTTACTGAAAATTGATCAGATATAATATAATATTTATTCTTATGATATTATATTATATTATCAAAATAAATGTATTCATCGATATTAAAAAATAATCCTTTGCGATTATTCGATGTTACATTACGCGATGGACTTCAATCTATTTCAAAAATATACAATGTAACTGACAAATTACAAATGATAGAGAATATTATTGTACATAGACGTCCAGATGCTATTGAAATTGGGTCTATTGTATCTTCAACTTTGGTTCCTCAAATGACCAATTCACTTGACTTATTTAAGGAATTATCTTCTAGCCATCTACCTATTCATAAGCCGACGGATATATATATGCTTACACCTACTTTGAAAAGTGTTGAAATTGCTCGTAAACATAATGTACAAAACTTTTCATTTGTTACATCAGTTTCCAATGTTTTTCAAAACAAAAATATCTATAAAACCATTGCCGAAACTAAGAATGAACTCAAGTATATGATAGATAACGTTACTACTATAAATGATGATACTAAAATTAAACTATATATTTCTTGTATAGATACTTGTCCTATTATTGGCAAAATTAATCATATTGATATTGTTAATGAAATTATGTATTATTATGATACATATGAGAAAATAAATGAGATATGTCTATCTGATACATGTGGTACACTACAGTTTCGAGATTTCAAATACATTATAGATGAACTTATTGTTCGAAATGTCGATTTTACACGTTTTAGTCTTCATTTACATAAACAAAATAATAAACAAAACCTAAAAGATATTATTGTTTATGCTATGAAAATAGGTATTTCACGATTTGATGTATCAAATATGCCAGAAATTGGTGGTTGTATCATGACTATAGATAAAGCAATTGGTAATTTAGATTACGAACAACTATACGATTGTTTGTAATATGTATTTAACCTCTGGTCGTACCTGTTTATTTTCGCAAAAATCTGGAAACATGACCCTTTCTATATTTTTCACGCCTTGCTCGTGTGATTTGTTTATGCGATAATTCGTCGAACGTCGTCGGCGTGCCTTTATTTATTCTAATGGATGGTCTGTATACATCACTCTTATTTTTATACCCTACCTCACCACGCTGATTCGTCCATTTTTCATCAAACCATCTTGCTAGTCCACGCTTTCTGGTTTTATTTCCTCTATACGGATTTTTACGGGTTCCATATTTTGCGGTAAAACGTTTTTTATATTCTTTTACCACTTTGCCACTTCTATAAGCACTATGTTGTGGTTGCTCTTTGTAAATACGCTTCTTTATTTTACTATATAATTTACTATCAACCGGTTCTGACATACGACTCTATAGATTTATATAATATTTTATTTGTCTGCCGACGGCTAGTATGGAGTATATTTTATTTGTCTGCCGACGGCTAGTATGGAGTATAGTGTCTGCCGTGTCTGCCTGGTCTGCCTGGTCTGCCTGGTCTGCCGACGGCTAAAGTATAGGCGGTTTTGGAATAGTATACATTCTTCCAAAGGTTTCTTCCAAAGGTTTACTCATTCATTTACTATCTTTTCTAGTTCGCCAAGATTTATCTCAGGAAAATCCACATGACATTCCCAAAAATATTTACAATATGCCCATTTATATTCATAATCCGTCCCATATATTTCACTACATTGTTGTAGCAACTTATTTTCTATTCGTTTGGGTAATAAATATAAACTTTTCTTGGGCAATACATAACTAAGCTGAACCACGTCTGTTACCGGATTAGATGGCTGTTGTTCCAGCAATTCTGTATCAAAATAAGGCACGTATTTCAATAAATCCTGTAATATCGGCGGATAATGATATTTATAGGCCCATCTCCAGTCTACACAACCCACACTATAATACTTCCACGTCCATTCCAATCCTTCCAAATAATTCAAACTAATCTTCTTCCTCCATTCATCGTCAATGTCTACATCAAACAACATATCATAATACCGCGATTCCCAAAACTTGTCATTCGGATTAATATATTTTTCCACTTCTCGTTCTTTTGATGGAGCATGAAGCATCTCTTTGTCGAAACGACTCGTATTTTCATCAAAATGAGGTGGTCGTTTTTCTTGTTTATTCCGCTTGGCATAATCTGCTTGAATATACGATTCCTCGTGCTCCGATAATTCCTTGATTAATAGTCGAAAGTTCTTCCACACTATTTTTCCATCAACGATGATATTTTTCTTACTATTTCCCAATACATTTCGATATGTTTCCATCAAAATGTCCATACCGCCAGTTCGCAAATTAAGCGCCGGAAAATGGGGTAAAAAATCGTTTCCTAACATGAAGCATAAAAATATGTAGTCAAACACGCGATTCCTCTCTACATCCGTTGTCGGAGACACATCATTATTCAAGTAGAATACCAATTGGTTTTTAAATTCAGGTATGTCTATTACATACATGTAATTTGGATCTAGTGAATTGTCAATGCTTTTTATAAAATCCGGCGTTTCACGAAATAAATACATATTTTCACAATATTGAAGATTGTTTATCGTCAGCATAATTAAATCAGCATCTAGACCGTAAATAACACTTTTCATATTCTTCACGTCCTCGGTATGTTCGCGAATATGGTCAAAAATTTTATGCTCACCCTCTCCCGGAAAATCGCTCCCACTAATGATAACTTGATTCACATTAAAAGACGATGGTTTGCGAAAATGATAACGCACTTGAAGATTTAACTTATTCATAAAATCAGTCCCGGGCGTAATCGCAGTACTATCCCACGCTGGCTTGTCAGACGGATCATATTGTCCCATAAACCATGACTTGTATCGTCTGTTTTTCTGTTGATTTAATTTCGCCACGGGTGCCACACCATCAAACGCTACATACACCAGATGTGTAGGACAAATTTGCTGTATATAAGTTTCAATCTTTTTACATACAGCATTAATTAGTTTTCGTTCGAATTCATCATTGTTCCCACTATATTCTATTTCCCGCATCGAGTCATATATTACCGAATTACTATCCAAATACAACTGATTTACTATGAAATTATTTTGAAACTTCTTTACTATATTTGGATAATTTTTTATAATGTATGAGAAGTAAGCTGGTATGCCCATTACATACTATAATACTGTTTTTTTAAACCACTTTGGAAATCATTAAGTTTAGCGATACATTTAGGATAAAGATAATCAAATCGACAATTAATTTAAATGAAAATTTTAAAATCGATAAATATATTAATGAAAAATATTGTTATTCCTCAAAATACCGGTGACGCAGCAGGTAAATCGGGAATATCGCCAAATGTAGATGAAAAGGCTTTGCTCGATGACCAAATTCAGTATTTCCATAATTTAGTCCAGAGCACTTTGTTGTCTATTCAAAAATACAAGCATTTGGATATTCTTGGCGCAAATGAATTAAACCAGTCTACGCAAATCTTAGAAAAAATCTACCTCGAATTATCAAACAATCGACTTTTGCTAAAAAATAAAACCAATTATTCTAAGATTAAAATGAATTTAGAGACAATTCGTTCCGACCTAAATAATGCTTTTAAGTTATATGGAACGGAAAACGTGCACGATTTATTAAATGTTGCCTTCGGAGACGATTATTTATCTACCGTTCAATGGGATAGAAATAAGTATGCCATTTTGGAAAAACACTTTCATCCTATTCATTTTAAAATTATGCCTTGGAAAACAGACCGACCTTCTGTCGCAAATAATTTCATTGAAAAGAATAAAATAGTGGATGATGTCGTCATTCTCGAGAAATCTGCCAACTTGGATTGTTTCGATTTATGTAGAACAAATGATACTTTTCAAGCAAAGGTATATGGCATCAAAGTAGCCTTTCATAACCAAAAAGAGAAAAAAACTATCGTTGCCTCTGGTTTAGTAGATGACTTATTAATCACTTGTATAGACAATGATTACTTGAATTCTAAATTAGAATCATTAATTAAAGAATCGCCGTCTCATACAAATTACGAGGTCAACACTTTCCAACGGTTTATCCATTCTATTACATTAAAAGAATTACTCGTATATTCGACCGATGAATTAATCAAAAAATACCAAGGATATATTAGTCAAATTGTCCTTATCAAACAAAAACCGGTCTCTCAAGTCGTGAAGGAATTTATGAATAGCGACTTATATGGACAACGAAATACATTGATTCAATTGTTATTGAAATCAGATGAACACGAGTATCAGTATTTGGCCTATTTATTGTATGATTTATTATCAAACGATAACAATGGTAATATCGATACTAGCGAACAAACATTATTATTTGATAGCTTACCATGGAAAATCAAAAGTTTTTTTAAAGAGGCGATGAAACAAACGATTACGTATACAAATACTTTGTCCAATTTTGATAATAGCAAGATTCCTCTTGAACAGCAAATATGCTTGATGAAGGCGCCTGATTCGGTTAAAGAAAAGGCAATGAATAAGTTGAAAGAAGTGAAATCCAAAACCGATGATACCGGCTCAAAGGCACGAAGTTATTTGGATGGATTGTTAAAAATTCCATTTGGTATTTACAAACAAGAATGGATTTTGACTGTCATGGATAGCATAAAATGCGTCTTTAAAAAATTATTGGAAAAGGTATCTAAAATGGATTCCAGTTTTACTATACAAATTGATATCAATAAAATTACGAATATCCAAATAAAGAATATATGTGAACAAATTAAACAAAAATATAATGACAATACATCTAATAAAATTGTTGATACATTGATAATTATATATACTCCAGATAAGCGAAACGATTTGATTATAAATATATGTAATATTAACAACCTCATAAAGAAACACAAACTGAAAGTACATAAATTGGCTCATTCTGGGAAAAAAATGGAATTTATGAAAGATGCGATTAAATCTTTTATTGAGACATTTAAAGAGAATCATATTGTAGTTGAACAATTGTCCGTTTTAAAAAATATATCAAACCTTTCGATGACTGAGTCAATATTAGAAGATATTATTACTATTGAAAAAAAGTGGCAGGAGATTAACCGATATATGAATACAGTTAAATCTACGCTGAATGATGCCGTTCATGGACACGATAAAGCGAAAACGCAAATCGAACGCATTATTGCCCAATGGATAAATGGAGAGCAGGGTGGTTATTGTTTTGGGTTTGAAGGACCACCCGGCACTGGTAAGACGACCTTTGCGAAAAAAGGACTTGCTAAGTGTTTAGTCGATGAAAATGGAGAAGCAAGACCGTTTTCATTTATTGCGATTGGAGGACAAGACAATGGAAGCACATTGAATGGACACAATTATACATATGTCGGCTCTGAATGGGGTAAGTTTACGGACATTTTGATAAAAAACAAGTGTATGAATCCAATTATATTTATTGATGAATTGGACAAGGTAAGTAAAACTGAACATGGCAAGGAAATCATCGGCATATTAACTCATTTGATTGACTCTACTCAAAACGATTGTTTCCAAGACAAGTATTTTAACGGTATCGACCTTGATTTATCCAAAGCATTGTTTATATTTTCTTATAACGATGTAAATCTCATAGACCGCATATTATTAGACCGCATTCATAGAATCAAGTTTGAACATTTAACAATCGAAGATAAACTGGTTATTACCAGAAAACATTTGTTGCCCGAAATAATGAAAACTATGGGGGTTGAAGGATGTATTGAAATCACGGATGAAAATATAGTCTATGTCATAGAAAATTACACCAATGAACCTGGTATTCGAAAGTTTAAGGAATTGTTATTCGAAATTGTCGGCGAAATCAATTTGTCGTGCTTGAAAAACTATGATAGCATTGAATTGCCTATTAAATTATCCAATGATGATATTAAATATAAATATTTGAATGAACGCCACGAAAATTTAGATAAGAAAATACCGGGTCACTCGGCAGTCGGCGTTATCAATGGACTTTGGGCAAATTCTATGGGTCAGGGTGGTATCATCCCCATCGAGGCAAAATATTTCCCATCTACCTCTTTTATGGAACTAAAACTGACTGGGCTTCAAGGTGATGTTATGAAAGAAAGTATGAATGTTGCTAAAACACTTGCCTCCTCTTTAGTAGATAAGGAAACTATGAAACAAAATCTAAAAGAATTTGAAGACACAAAAATGCAAGGAATTCATATTCATTGCCCAGAAGGAGCCGTTCCAAAAGATGGACCTAGTGCGGGAACTGCCATCACTTGTACTCTCTATAGTCTGCTTACTGGTAAGAAAATTAAGAATACCACTGCTATTACAGGTGAGATTAATTTACAAGGCTATATTACCGCAATTGGTGGTCTAGATTTGAAAATATTGGGCGGTCTAAAAGGGGGTGTGACGGAATTTATTTTCCCCAAAGAAAACGAAAAGGACTATAAAACATTTGTGGATAAATACAAGGATAAACACCTATTGGATAGCATCAAATTTCACTCGGTGGAAAATATTCATCAAGTATTGAACCTAATGTTTGAAGAATAATATTATTATACTATGATAATATATACATTAAAATGGGCATGCAATTAAATTTTAGTAATCTATTACAATTTTTCGCGGCAATCTCTCCTATATTATTAGCCTTTTGTTTGGTAATGATTTCTATATTCAATTCCGACATTAAAGGTCTTGTCTATTTAGGAGGTGTTTTAATTGCTTCATTAATCAATTTGTTCATTTTGAATTCATTAAAAGTTAAATCAGAGACGTTAATTCCTCCCTCTTGTAATTTAATCGACTTTCCCTTTAATTTAAACGAATACGTCAGTCCTGCCTTCAATAGCATGTTTATTGCCTTTACGTTGGCCTATTTATACCTACCTATGCAATATATATCCGGCATTAACTACCCAGTTTTAATGTTTATTACATCGCTATTAGTATTGGATGGTGGCACTAAAATTATGGGCGGGTGTACGTCATTGAGTGGGGTAGCTTTAGGATCTTTGGTCGGTTTTGTTCTAGGTATTCTTTGGTTTATTGCTTTTTATTCTACTGACCACAAAGACCTCTTGTTCTTTAATGCCGAAGCATCTAATAATGTTATATGTTCTAGACCTAAAAAACAGAGCTTCAAATGTCGAGTTTTTAAAAATGGTGAGGTCATAGCCACTATGTAGTCTAGTGTAGGTTTGATAAATATTTATTCATATTTTTGTGATAAATATTTATTCATATTTTTGTGATAAATATTTATTCATATGATTCGTCTAATCAGGTAAATGTCTACGCATAAAAGTGGATATGATTTGTATTCCACCAACTAATAAATTCCTTGATAACTTGACCTTTGTGTAAACTTGTAGTTAATAACTTGGGGTTCGGGTTAGGCTTTTGCCAGGTTTGTAAAAAATATTGAACTATACTTAGCGTATTTGCTGTTTTATATTTATCATCCATCTGTTTCTCTGTAAACACGGGATTTCCCACACGTTGATTCACTTCATTATGAAATGATAATAACATCATTTGTAAGTCTCTCTTAGACTGAATAGTATTTACGTTCAGGGTTCCCATTTTTTGCTGCGCGTGTCCAGCGCATTCAGGACAAGGCAAATTGCTACATATTCTCTTAATCATTGAAATCAAACTGTTTTTTATTAACGGAAAACTATCTTCTTTTATTTTTTCCGCTAAAGTATGGAATACAAACCACGTACATGGCCCCCAAGCTTTTGTCATTCTCTATTAAATATATATAAAGAGTTTTTATAAATTTTCTTTATATATGAATATAATTTTGGAAGGAAATATTAATTTTTATGATGAATTAAATAATATGGATAATGACTCTGACGAGGATGATGATAATTATTGTTTAATAACAAAAATGCCACTTGATAAAAACAGTATCAAGCTGCCATGTAATCACGCATTTAATTTTGTTCCATTGTATAAAGAAGTTGTTCAACAAAAAGCAAAAACAAACATGTCCTATTTAAATACGGATAAATTGGCTTTTAATCAAATCAAATGCCCTTACTGTAGGCAAAAGTTTGATTTTTTGTTACCACATGTTCGCTTAAATAAAGAAATGATATTTTGCCAAGGTGTAAATACCCCCGAGAAATTTTGTATGGAGTTTCATACTTGCGAATATATGTTTAAAAACGGTAAAAATAAAAATAATTTATGCGCAAAGCCTGCTTATTATGGCGTTGTGGGATGTTATTGCTCTAATCACCATAGTGTTGCTTCTAAAAATAATGGTTTATCCTCCAATTCAATCACTACGTTGAACAGCGAGGATATTATTTTATGTAAAGCCGTATTAAAATCTGGAAAACGCGTTGGCCAAGAATGCGGTTCAAAAATTTGTAACGGAACCGACGCTTTTTGTAAACGTCATTTGTCAAAGTAGTATATTGATGTAAATAATATAATTTTTATTTACATCAATTTATTTTTCTCGTTATGCTTTTTACTTTTATTTACAATTTGTTACAGTATTGTTAATCGTAATAAAAATCTAAACTTCCATTTTGACTACAATCAACAAAATAACCATTGCCTTTGGTAACTGATCTTTTTCCATTTATAAGATCTACACTAACATAGCTTTTACTGTCGGTATTATATGTAGACATAGTGTTTATGATATTACTATAATCAAATACATCTCCTGTTTTTGTAGCTCCAATTAAATTCCAACCAAGTTTAACTGAAACACCTAGTATTATTTGACCGGTTACACTACCCGTTACGTACTTGAAATTTTCAAATGTGCCTGCTACACCTTCAAGTAAGGTAGCCGTGGGAGTCGTATTATTATCCGAATCTTCATACACATTATATTCCGTAAGTGAACTCTTTTCAAACTTGATTTTATTCCCAGATATTAGTTTTATTATAACGAAGTCTCCTACTAATTCCAAGCGGGCATATAGAGCTTCGTCGTCTGCGAGTGATGTGGTCACATCAAACTCTCCTCCAGAAAGAGTAGAAGAAGTTACAAGGTTTACTTTGGACCTGGTAATAGTTGATGTAATAGAAGAATCTAAGAACACATCTGCGTCTACTACCATCTTTACTCCCGGGGTTGCTAGGGCAATAGAATTATTTGTAATCAACTCTTGTACAAATGCTTTTCTAGCCGCACGATTTTGTACGGCTAAACTACTTGTCAATCTTAATGCTAGACCGGTTGTAGGTACTGTAATCGTATTACCTACGACTGGCAATGGATTAACATCACTTCTGGAAAACGGAGACGATGGAAATATTCGCATCACATTACTACCAACACCCAATTGAGATGCGACATTAACTGGACTAGTTAAACTGCCTCCATTGGTAGCATGGCCCCAAGCAACAACTGACCCATCACCTTTTAAAGCAGCAAACGCAACATTGGTAGAATAAATATGGACCACATTTGTCAACTGACTTTGTACAGTGCTAGCACTGCCTCCCCAGGTAGCATGGCCCCAAGCAACAACTGACCCATCACCTTTTAAAGCAGCAAACGCATAACCAGTAGAATAAATATGGACAACATTTGTCAACTGACTTTGTACAGTGCTAGCATCGCCTCCATAGGTAGCATCGCCCCAAGCAACAACTGACCCATCACTTTTTAAAGCAGCAAGCGCATAATAGTTAGAATAAATATGGACTACATTTGTCAACTGACTTTGTACAGTGCTAGCATTGCCTCCATAGCCAGCATGGCCCCAAGCAACAACTGTTCCATCACCTTTTAAAGCAGCAACCGCAGCATCGTTAGAATAAATATGGACTACATTTGTCAACTGACTTTGTACAGTGCTAGCACTGCCTCCATAGGAGGCATTGCCCCAAGCAACAACTGTTCCATCACTTTTTAAAGCAGCAAACGCACCATAGTTAGAATAAATATGGACCACATTTGTCAACGCACTCTGAACAGTGCTAGCATTGCCTCCATTGTTAGCATCGCCCCAAGCAACAACTGACCCATCACCTTTTAAAGCAGCAAACGCATAATCGTTAGAATAAATATGGACTACATTTAAAAGCTGGCTTTGTACAGTGCTAGCATCGCCTCCCCTGCCAGCACTGCCCCAAATAACAACTGTTCCATCACCTTTTAAAGCAGCAAACGCACCATTGGTAGAATAAATATGGACAACATTTAAAAGCTGGCTTTGTACAGTGCTAGCATCGCCTCCAAAGCCACTATGGCCCCAAGCAACAACTGTTCCATCACCTTTTAAAGCAGCAAACGCATAACTGGTAGAATAAATATGGACCACATTTAAAAGCTGGCTTTGTACAGTGCTAGCACTGCCTCCCCAGTCAGCACTGCCCCAAGCAACAACTGACCCATCACTTTTTAAAGCAGCAAACGCCCACGTGTTAGAATAAATATGGACCACATTTGTCAACTGGCTTTGTACAGTGCTAGCATCACCTCCACGGCTAGCATCGCCCCAAGCAACAACTGACCCATCACCTTTTAAAGCAGCAAACGCCCTAATTTGTATCGTAATATCCAGCAAATAGTTGTAATATCCGATATTTTGATTAAAGTAAATGGATTCTAAATCTTCCGAGGTGCTTTCCATTATCCAGTCGCCTCCATATTTAATATTTCCGGTTTTGTCATCCGACGCACCAATGATTACACTTGTCGCTTGAGTCAACTGAGTATAATAGTCGTTCCATACAGGTGACTGAAGTGTATCACATGCTAAAAAATCCATATTCTTCACTTGGAAAGTGTTTATAATATTCACTAAATAGTCTTTGTTTTCACTAAAGGAAAATGGTGTATTATCTAAGAATAATTCAGTGGCATCGCCACCCTGGGAGACGAAGCAAAGACCAATTCGCTTAATCTCGACAAAATGCGTTTGTAAAAGGGCTAAAAGTTCCGATTTCGAGGAGTTGGAAGAGTAAACAATGGGAAACGTAGAAGAGTTGACAGAGTCGACAAAGACTTGATAGTCCTTTACTATGCTGTCAACGAGCAATACATTTGTGAATGAATGACCTTGTTGGATTTCAGGATGAACCAATTGACTAGGTTGTGTATCAGACAACATATTATACAATACAAATATATAATATTATACAAAATAAAAAAATCAATATAAATATTTTTATTTAGGTTTAACCATATTACAACTAATTATTTCAAAAGACTATTTTTCTACCATGTTTACTTCAAAGAAGCATACAACTTTTTATAAGCCGGGAGATTGTTCGCCTTGATTATTTTTGTTCTTATTTATATTTTTCATAATAAATATACCTTACTACTTGCTGGATCTGTATATTTCTTAAGGCGCTCTTTGGTTGATTGAAGTTCTTGTTTAGTTGATTGTAATTCTTCTTCTAATTTCTTTATTTTTTCTTCATTATCCATTATGATACTATATATAATAAAAATATTTATATAATTTTTATTATAATTGTTTCAAAAAACGGCGTTTTAAATTACCAATTTTTTAAAATTTCTACAAATCCATCTTGACTATAATTAACAAAATAACCATTGCCTTCGGTAACTGTTCTTTTTCCATTTATAAGATCTACACTAACATAGCTTTTACTGTCGGTATTATATGTAACCATAGTGATTATGATATTACTAGAATCAAATACATCTCCTGTTTTTGTAGCTCCAACTAAATTCCAACCAAGTTTACCTGAAACAGCAAATGGTGGTTCAATTTCACCGGTTACACTACCCGTTACGTAGTTGAAATTTTCAAATGTGCCTACAACACCTTCAAGTAAGGTAGCCGTGGGAGTCATATTATTATCTGAATCTTCATATACATTATATTCCGTAAGTGAACTCTTTTCAAACTTGATTTTATTCCCGGAGGGAAGTTTTATTACAATGAAGTCTCCTATATTTTCCAAGGGGGCATATAGAGCTTCGTCGGATGCGAGTGATGTGGTCGTATCAAACTCTCCTCCAGAAAGAGTAGAAGAAGTTACAAGGTTTACTTTGGACTTGGTAATAGTTGATCTAATAGAAGAATTTAAGAACGCAGCTGCGTCTACTACCATCTTTACTCCCGTTGTTGCTAGGGCAATAGAATTATTTGTAATCAACTCTCGTACAAATGCTTTTCTAGCCGCACGATTTTGTACAGCTAAACCACTTGTCAATCTTAGTGCTGGGCCTGTTGTAGGCACTGTAATCGTATTACCTATGACTGGTAATGGATTAACATCACTTCTGGAATACGGAGACGATGGAAATATTCGTATCACATTACTACCAGCACCCAATTGAGATGCGACATCAACCGGACTAGTTAAACTGCCTCCAAAATTACCATCGCCCCAAACAACAACTGACCCATCACTTTTTAAAGCAGCAAACGCATTACTGTTAGAATAAATATGGATTACATTACTACCAGCATTTGTAACCGAACTGGGAGGATTGCCTCCCTTGGAAGTATCGCCCCAAGCAACAACTGACCCATCGCCTTTTAAAGCAGCAAACGCAAACTTGTTAGAATAAATATGGATTACATTACTGCCAGCATCAGTAACAGTTGAGGGAGCATTGCCACCATTGCTACCGCCCCAAGCAACAACTGACCCATCACGTTTTAAAGCAGCAAACGCATAATAGTTAGAATAAATATGGACCACATTACTGCCAGCACCCAATTGAGATGCGACATCAACCGGACTAGTTAAACTGCCTCCCTCGCTAGAATTGCCCCAAGCAACAACTGACCCATCGCCTTTTAAAGCAGCAAACGCAAAATCGTTAGAATAAATATGGATCACATTACTGCCAGCACTTGTAACCGAAGTGGGAGCACTGCCTCCATATAAGCCATAGCCCCAAGCAACAACTGACCCATCGCCTTTTAAATCAGCAAACGCATAACCATTACTATAAATATGGACCACATTACTGCCAGCATTTGAAACCGAACTGGGAGCATTGGCACCAAAAGAAGCACTGCCCCAAGCAACAACTGTTCCATCACTTTTTAAAGCAGCAAACACAAAATTGTTAGAATAAATATGGACCACATTACTGCCAGCATCAGTAACAGTTGAGGGAGCATTGCCACCATTGCTACCGCCCCAAGCAACAACTGACCCATCACCTTTTAAAGCAGCAAACGCAGTAATGTTAGAATAAATATGGACCACATTACTGCCAGCACTTTTAACCCCACTGGGAGCAGTGCCTCCATCGGTAGCATTGCCCCAAGCAACAACTGTTCCATCACTTTTTAAAGCAGCAAACGCAGAATTGTTAGAATAAATATGGATCACATTACTGCCAGCACCCAATTGAGATGCGACATCAACCGGACTAGTTAAACTGCCTCCACTGGTAGCATCGCCCCAAACAACAACTGAACCATCGCCTTTTAAAGCAGCAAACGCATACTGGTTAGAATAAATATGGACCACATTACTGCCAGCACTTGTAACCGAACTGGGAGCAGTGCCTCCATAGGCGCCCCAAGCAACAACTGACCCATCGCCTTTTAAAGCAGCAAACGTCAAAAAAGTTAACGTAATATCCAGCAAATAGTTGTAATATCCGATATTTTGATTAAAGTAAATGGATTCTAAATCTTCCGAGGTGCTTTCCATTATCCAGTCGCCCCCATATTTAATATTTCCGGTTTTGTCATCCGACGCACCAATGATAACACTTGTCGATTGAGTCAACTGAGTATAATAGTCGTTCCATACGGGTGAATGAAGTGTATCACATGCTAAAAAATCCATATTCTTCACTTGGAAAGTGTTTATAATATTCACTAAATAGTCTTTGTTTTCACTAAAGGAAAATGGTTCATTGTCTAAGAATAATTCAGTGGCATCGCCCACCTGGGAGACGAAGCAAAGACCAATTCGCTTAATCTCGGCAAAATGGGTTTGTAAAAGGGCTACAAGTTCAGATTTCGAGGAGTTGGAAGAGTAAACTATGGGAAACGTAGAAGAGTTGACAGAGTCGACAAAGACAGTAAAGTCCTTTACTATGCTGTCAACGAGCAATACATTTGTGAATGAATGGCCTGATTGAATCTCAGGATGAACCAATTGAGTAGGTTGTGTATCAGACAACATAATATACAATACAAATATATAATATTTATTGAATATATTTTTATTTAGGTGTAATAATCTTAGAACTAATTATTTCAAATGTTTATTTTTCTAACATTTTTACTTCAAAGAAGCATACAACTTTTTATAAGCCGGGAGATTGTTCGACTTGATTATTTTTGTTAATACCTCGCATAGTTTATCTTGTTCAAGTGGATTGTATTTTCCACCGCATATCTTTGCCATGATGTTGTCTGGATGTAACGTTTCACATATTAAGTTGTTTATCATCATATGACCGTGCTTTTCCAAGAGCACATTGTATAACGTCTCCCCATTATATGGTATTTCAACGACTCCGTCACATACGCCAACTAGGTCGACTGCTCTCATCATTTTTCCTTTGTAAAATACACCATGCTCTTTACTTATTTGTGTAGTGGATATGGGCACATTCTTTCCTAGTGCGTCTTTTTCAATGGAAACAATATGCGTGAACAATGGTCTTGTTTGCGTAATGGCGACTATTCGCTTATTGCGAATGGTATGAATATCCGGATTCAATTTTTCAATCGCGACTAGGCCTTGGTTAGTATTGACAGGTGTTCCTGCGGGGAAACAAATTGGGGCAACTGTGGAACCGGATACACCTGATGACCCAGATGAAATTGATGAACCTGTCAAAGAACCTATACTATAAATAAAATTATCAAATGTGTTTGTAAACCCTTCAGCTCGTGACGTTCCTGTATCTTCAATACTCATATATTGTTCCTTTACCATATAACTGTTGTTTGCCATCTTTTCTACACGTATTTTTTTTCCGGAAATTGTTGTTATTATTATAACATCTGATACGTCATCCAAATAAAGATATACTCCTTCATCTTCACCTAAATCGCTTACATTAAAATTTAATATTCCAGACGGTAATTCAACGTTATTATTATCTACCAATAATATCCTTACATAATTATTTGTTATTATTTGTGATGTTCCTAAAAATGACGATGTACTCATTAATAACTTCGTTCCTTGACCTGCTCCTTCAAAAAAACTTTTATTCTTTACAAATAACTCTTCTACAAAGTATTTGCGTGATATTCGATTATTAGATTCATTCACATCATTTATTAATATATCAGGAGTCGATGACGTTGAAATATCTATTATTATCATATCGTTAATAATATCACTAATCGTTAAAATAGGAACGAGTGCCTTGATTTGTTGTCTTTTTAATTCATCTGGAGATAATGTAGTTCCATTATCTATATCAAACGCAGCAGATACATTTACAATATATGCTGAACCAGGTTGTAATGTTATATCACCTGTATTGTATGTTGACGATGGATTATTTTGAGGTCCAGAAATGGCTGCGCCAGATGGCGTGAATAAATTACGCAAATAACTCCAAAATGTATTACTAGATGTACCGCCAACTTTCACTTTGTCTAATAATACCTTCGCATCGTTTGATGTTGAAAATGGCCATGAAATAAAATTGAATCCAACCGTTAAATCTGTTTTTAAATATGAAAATTCTTTTCCAGTGACGGTCCAAGCCACCGTCCCACTCTCTCCAGCAAACAATACCTTTACATAATATCCGGAATCATAATTAATATCTTCGTCTGTCGACGGAGTCCAACCAATTCCAGATTCATATGAAAACTGGTTATATGCCTGGTCAAATATGATTAGTTTACTGTAACCAGATGGTATTGAACCAAACAATGTTTGAATTGTCGTTTTTGAAGTATCTAGACTATAAAATGAAATTAGATTCCATTGTCCGTGTGTAAAATTAAACGTCTGACTATTGGCAATACCTAACTGTATATCTGTATTTGATGGTTGACTTGAATAACTTACAAACATTGGTTCTGAGAAAAGGCTTGTTGCTCGTGAGAACGACGCCATTTGTAATGAAGAACCCCCTCCCGAAACAGACGGATTAGATTCATTTGAAGCTCCTCCATATTTTCCAGAATAACTAGCCTTACCAGTTACTTCATCTACATAATAAGTAACATTATAATATTGCTCATCACCTGAATCAATGATAGCACTAGTTTCGTTTGTCACAGTATTATTTGTATATTCACCATATTTGTATACTTTATAATGTTTATCTGCGACAGTTACTATGACAGACGTATAAGAACCTGCTGTTGCTCCTCCATCAATACGATTCGCATCCCCACTATTTGAACTCAATGTATTTCCATTACCGTCTAATTTTGTATACGATGAAATATACAATGGCTCTATTTGTTTTGTAGTATGTCTCCATACCTGTAAATAAGGAGCAGCCGTAGTCATTCCATCACCACCTATTATATCTTGCGAGCAAGTTACTTTCTTCACTATATCTGTATTGTTCCAAACGTAAATATCTAAACATTTCTTTGTAGTTCCATCGAATATAGCAATACAATCACCATCGCTTATATTATTACTATTGGAATCATCCAAATAATAAATGGTTGGGGCATTCGCGTTTACTGAATTATTTCGCCATTCTGGTACAAAATAAGACGGAACGTTATTACTTCCACTTGGTTGATATGTTGGTAGAGACCATGTTAAATTGCTGCTTAATGCCGTTGATGTACGCACAAGAGGATCAAATATTGTTATTTTATTTGATACTACACTGGTGGTTGATAAAGTCTTTGGTACACTACCGTCACATACTTGCCAATCAGCCGGATCACTATGTACTTGATGCATGTTTGTGTAACTCAATGCGGTAAACACAAAACTAGTGTTAGGCATCAAGTTGCTATAGCTATATGATTTTGAATTAGAATTAACTGGGACAATATCCAACGGGGAATTCACTAACCTACCCATGTTTCCTTGAATTTCTCTATCCAATGAATAATATATTGGCTCGTCAGTTGAACCGGGAACATGTGACCAACTCATACTAATATTATTGATACTATTATTGGTTAACGTTATAGTTGGTTTACCTGCTTTTAGAGGAGCATTTGTTTTTGCTTGAACGAATGTCTCGGCAAATACTTTGTTGTAGTTATCCACATCAGATGCGGTGGACGCATATTGTAAATCACCACTTTCGTCTTTTGATACAACATTATCACGATTATACGCAATGACACGGTATGCGTATATACCATTGTCGCGTAATATACTATGCTCATATGTGTTGATTGTTACATCTGCTATTTCAGTTAAAATTGTGGATGATTCTTCTAATATTGTTTGTGTAAAAGTTGAATCAGATATACTTTCGTAATGCTCCAGATTATTTACTCTTAATTGGTATATTTTATATCCAGTTACCCATATATCATCATTGGTCCAACTTAAATTCATTTTATTTTGTCCAGGCGTAATGGAAAGATTTATCGTTGCTCCAGGTATGGGTGCCGGGGCAGTTCCTAGCGATTTTGCGTATACAGTTGTTGTTCCTGGGTCTGAGTATTTATTATTAATTGAATCGACTGCGACTATATGAAAGAACAACTCGTCGTCATCACGAATAGCCGACTTCGCATTATTTTTCCACATTTTGGAAACATACACGTTATTTCCGTTACTTATTACATTATCGCGACTGATTGTCTCTAACAATATTTGTTTTTCGTAAATGCGATATTCTATTGGGTTTGTTCCGTTACCATAAGTAAAATCCGTGATTTCCAATTTAATCCAATCTGCTTCATATTCCAAAATATTACCAAAACTATCTTGTCCCAATGATTTTACTCCTTGAACCGGGTTTTGTTCAGGTGTTGTTGTAAAGTATACTGATTGTTCAGTTCGACCTAAGTTTGGTACAGTAACTATTGTGTCTTGGTCATAATATGACAGTAAAGTCCCAGCTTTTGTTCGGACATTAACTGTATAATCTGTACCCGGTAACAGGTTATCTATCGAATAGGCCTTATTACTACTATCGTATATAATCATATCCGGTACGGTGACTGTTTTTACTTCGCTAATATCGTTTTGTCCTGAAACGTCATAACTATTTCGTTTAATTTGGTAGGATAACGTTGAAGCTGTGCCAACATTTGACTTATCTCTCCACGATAAATCAATACTAGGAATGATATTGTTCTGTGTTTGTCTCAAATCAAGAGGTATAGCCGGTTCTGTTATAATGGTTGTTTCAAATGTATGGATATCACCAGTGACGACATTTTTACCACTAATTTTATATGTATATGAAGCATTAAACCATAATCCGTAATAGTCGTCCAACGTATGGGAAGTAGTAGTTGTTTTTATTTTACTATTTAATATGGTTATATCGTCTAATCCATCATTTCCCAATGTATCCTTTCTAATTCTATTAATATCATCAATAAAAACAAAACTATCGTTATAACTATTCTGAATTTCAGTAATACTATTCCGTTTATAAACATAATTCATTCCAGACGTAACATTCCATTGAAACTGTATTTTTGCTCCATTATCTTGTGTTGTAATTGATTGTCTGGTCAAATTCATTTGAAATCCTAGGTTGGGCAAAGAAGCACCTATTTCTCTTGCGGCAGCTCCTCCGGTAAAATTCATATTGTTTGAAATATATGGTTTCAACAAATATTTTCCTTTTACAATATCACCGTCAGCCAATGTATTATTATCAACTACAATAAATAAATGGGGACTATTTCCTTTTGTGTACCCATCTTTTATGGTTGTTGTTGAATCATCCTCGCTTGTGGGGAAGAATATATTGGCGCTTTCACCACTATTGCTTGCTGGGAGATAAGATGATTTGTTATTCGCATAATTGTACGTGATAGCTGGAAGATTATCTGTACCAGTATGTTTACCTACGCAATAATAAATACCTGACTTTATGTCAAATATATACATTTGCTCTAGTTTAATACCAGATGTGCCCCATTGATTGGTATTAAAGCTAATACCATTTTGGCCGGATGATATATAATACGTATTTGCATTAAATGCGTCCCCTGACCATATATTGTTAAAACTATTGTTACCGAATTTATAGTCTGTTAAATCATTCGCGTTATAACTATTACTTGCTATGAATTGCGTATAGTCATTTAATGTTATATTAAATATATCTGGATCCGGGACAAAAATATCAGGTTCTGGCTCCGGTTCTGGCTCGGGTTCAGGCTCAGGCTCGGGTTCAGGCTCTGGTTCAGGCTCTGGTTCAGGCTCTGGTTCAGGCTCAGGCTCAGGCTCAGGCTCAGGCTCGGGTTCTGGCTCGGGTTCTGGCTCTGGCTCTGGCTCTGGTTCAGGCTCAGGTTCCGGCTCAGGCTCTGGTTCCGGCTCTGGCTCTGGTTCAGGTTCTGGTTCTGGTTCAGGCTCAGGCTCAGGCTCAGGCTCTGGTTCAGGCTCAGGCTCAGGCTCCGGCTCTGGCTCAGGTTCTGGTTCAGGCTCAGGCTCAGGTTCAGGCTCCGGTTCTGGCTCTGGTTCTGGTTCTGGTTCTGGTTCAGGTTCTGGTTCCGGCTCCGGTTCAGGTTCAGGTTCAGGCTCTGGTTCTGGCTCAGGTTCCGGCTCTGGTTCTGGTTCTGGCTCAGGTTCTGGCTCATAGATGGTATGTTGTTTGAAATATAAATTATACTCCCCAGACGGTAATGATAATTCACCATTATTGATTGTTAATAAATCATATAATACGGTTAATGTATCAGTTCCTCTAATTTCCATCACGGAAAATTTATATGTTATGTATTGTGTGTTATATACAATTTTGTCTGTATTTTCAGACACAACAAAAATAATACTGCGCAGGGATAAATCATTGTCATTAAAAAGACTTTGTTGTATGCGATACTGAGGTGTATTAATATCAGAACCTAATAATCTAAAGAAACATGTGTTATTATCGCCTCCAGGTGGAGCTGGAGCGAATGGTATATCTTCATTAAAATTTGTATTATAATCATCAGAAGCAGTTCCATTGAAACCCAATACTACATCCAATCCATTTATACCATTATATTGTGGTGTAAATACTATAGAAAAATTTTGTTTGAAATATAAATTATAATCCCCTGGTTCTAATGATAATTCACCATTATTAATTGTTAATAAATTATGTAATACGGTTAATGTATCATTTCCTCTAATCTCCAACACGGAAAAATTATTTGTTATGTATTGTGTGTTATATACAATTTTGTCTGTCTTTTCAGACACAACAAAAATAATACTGCGCAGGGAAAAATCATCGCTGTTAAAAAGACTTTTTTGTATGCGATACTGAGGTGTATTAATATCAGAATCTAATAATCTAAAGAAACATGTGTTATTATCGCCTCCAGGTGGAGCTGGAGCGAATGGTATATCTTCATTAAAATTTGTATTATAATCATCAGAAGCATATTTATTAAACCCCAATACTACATCCAATCCATTTATACCATTATATTGTGGTGTAAATAATACATCCAATCCATGTATACCATTATAGTATGGTGTAAATACTGTGGAAAAATTTTGTTTGAAATATAAATTATACTCCCCAGACGGTAATGATAATTCACCATTATTGATTGTTAATAAATTATATAATACGGTTGATGTATCAGTTCCTCTAATTTCCATCACGGAAAATTTATCTGTTATGTATTGTGTATTATATACAATTTTGTCTGTATTTTCAGACACAACAAAAATAATACTGCGCATGGATAAATCATCGCTGTTAAAAAGACTTTGTTGTATGCGATACTGAGGTGTATTAATATCAGAATCTAATAATCTAAAGAAACATGTGTTATTATCGCCTCCAGGTGGAGCTGGAGCGAATGGTATATCTTCATTAAAATTTGTATTATAATCACCAGAAGCAGTTCCAGTGAAACCCAATACTACACTCAATCCATTTATACCATTATATTGTGGTGTAAATACTATGGAAACAGTTGATGTATTATAAATTTCGTCCAATAAATGTGTATAATAGGATATGTGTTGCGTAAAGTAAATGGATTCTACATCTTCCGAGGTGCTTTCCATTATCCAGTCGCCTCCATATTTAATATTTCCGGTTTTGTCATCCGACGCACCAACGATTACACTTGTCGCTTGAGTCAACTGATTATAATAGTCGTTCCATACAGGTGACTGAAGTGTATCACATGCTAAAAAATCCATATTCTTCACTTGGAAAGTGTTTATAATATTCACTAAATATTCTTTGTTTTCACCAAAGGAAAACTGTCTATTGTCTAAGAATAATTCAGTGGCATCGCCACCTTTGGAAACAAAGCAAAGACCAATTCGCTTAATCACGGCAAAATGCGTTTGTAAAAGGGTCAAAAGTTCCGATTTCGAGGAGTGGGATGAATATACAATCGGAAAAGTAGATGGACTGGCAGCGTCCACAAATACTTGATAGTCCTTTACACTGCTGTCAACGAGCAATACATTTGTGAATGAATGACCTTCTTGAATGTCAGGATAAGTCAAATACATAGATGTTTCTGTATATGGTCCGTCTACAGTTGATACATCTATATCTTCTGCCATATTATGAAATATAAGTATATATTATTATATTCAAAAAAAATATATTCTTATTATATTTATATCGTCGAAAATCGCGGTTTCCATTTCAGACGGGTCGATTTCAGTTTTTCCAGACATGATTTCAATGTAGGTAAAACGCGCTACATAATTTTCCTTTTTCAAAATTCCAAAAAAGGCCATGTAGGTTATGTAGAGGACTACCTACATATGAAGGGAGTCTTTTTGAATGAAAAAAAGTGGTTTGTTTTTGATACTAGTAGGTATTTTACTTTTTACATAATTTCCAATTTGATTTTCGATTTTTAAAAATTACACAAGGTATTTATGTGTGTTTTTTTGAAAAGAGGAAAATGAAATGAAAAAAACGTGAAAAAGTGATTTACAGCATAATGCTCTGGTTTTATTTTTGGTGTTTTAAAATGTGTGACTGTAAATTTTCCCGTATTTTATGTTTTTTATGCAAAAGGATTTAGGAGTTTTTTATGTAACTCTAATATAGAGTTACAATGGATTACAATTTGTCGCCAAAAGTCGCTAAAATTTTTCAATGTGAACAATGTGACTATATATGTAGTAAGCGTAGTGACTATACAAAACACTTATCTACCTTGAAACATAAAAAGAGTTACACAGGAGTTACAATTAATGATAATTCTACGCAAAAAGTCGCAATGTTTGAATGTAAATGTGGAAATACCTATAGATATAGACAGGGTTTGTATAAACATAAAAATACTTGTTCCGTCATTCAAGGAACTGATAACATCGTCAATAAAACAAATGATTTTCAACTCGACAAGGAATTATTGATAAAGATGCTTTTGAAGAACCAAGATGTTATGGAAAAGCTTGCCGAGGTAATGCCAATGATGATAGAACTAATGCCTCAAATAGGAAACAATTCACATAATCACACAAACAGTCATAATACTACTAATAATCAGTTCAACATTCAGATGTTTTTGAATGAGCATTGTAAAAACGCAATGAATCTAACTGATTTTATTGATTCATTGCCTATAACCGCAGCAACATATGATAGCACCATTGAAAATGGCCTCACCAAGACACTAACAAATATGATAACCAATGGTTTAAGCCAATTGGATATATTAGAGCGACCAATACATTGTACAGATGCGACGAGAAAAACCATCTACGTGAAAGAAGCGAATAATTGGGAAAAGGATACAGAATTATTACGAATACTTTTAGGTATAAAGACCCTCGCTAGGAAACAAAGGATGATGATAAATAAATGGCAAGACGCAAATGAAGGGTGGGAAACAGAGGATTATATTCAGACAAAACTGACTACATTAATCAGTCACTCCATGACGAATATAGAATCGGACGAAAAGGAAACAAGTAAGATTGTGCGAGCAATAAGTAAAAATGTCTACTTGGACAATGAAACGAAGCAGCAATACTTGTGTTGAATAAATATATTTGGATAAATCGGATTGCTTACATACTAACGTAACTTACACATAAATGTAAACGTAAACAAAACATAAATATAATCTTGTTAGTAATATAAGAAATGACCGTGCTATTATTATTATTGTTCTTGTTTTCTCTCTGTCTGGCCTATGACCCAACTCTTTCTAAACATTGTGTCGATTTGGCACAATCAAGTTATATGGTTTCTTCGCCCGAACAATGGAACTGTATTACTTGCGAACCGTCTATAAAATTAGAATATGTAGTGGAGGAGAATGGCGCCCGCGCTCTTCAAGGTTATGATAGCCATACAAAGTCTATTTTTGTCGCATTTAGAGGTTCATCTAATATACAAAACTGGCTTGATAATATCCAAATAAGTAAAATTTCGCCATATAATGATAAATCCATTGATGTAGAGAAGGGATTTTATAAGGCATACACCTATGTAAAGGGTGGATTAATCAATAATTTGCCGGGTTTAGCTAAAAAATACAATACCAATAGTTTGCTTATTACAGGACATTCATTGGGTGCGGCAATGGCTACCCTAATGGCATATGATATAGTGACCCTATTCCCCAATTATAAGCTATCCTATTTAATCAACTTTGGTTCTCCGCGTGTGGGTAATCCGGCTTTCGTGAACAGCTTCAATCAATACGCACATTCATTTACTCATTATCGGATTACGCATTACTACGATATTGTTCCACATGTCCCGGAAGAAATATTAGGTTACCTACATATATCGAATGAAATTTGGTATAACGAAGATAATACGGTATACAAAATTTGTAATGATTTGACCGGAGAAGAAGATAAAACTTGCTCCGACTCTTGTTCGCCAACACATTGTACAAGCACAAGTGACCATTCAAATTACTTGAATGTGACAATGGGTGGTAGCCAAAATGATGATGTTGAAAAAACTTCTACATGTGTTTGTACTACAACACCGTGTCCAGTTCCAGGTATAAACAACTTGATACAAGGAGGCGGTGCCAATATTACATATATATACACTCAATATGGTGAACATGCTGTAGTAACAAGTGCAAGAGGTGTTATTTATCCGTCATCATTGGGTAAGGGAACTAGCACCACTAGCTGTACTCAAGCATATTCTCGTATACTTGATGATGATGGTAGTCCAGATTGTGACGCAGGACATATACTCGCACATCATCTGGGGGGGTTGGGTAATCAACCTATTAATATTTTCCCACAATCTGCTTCTATGAACCGTGGTGTATATGCTCAATTTGAAAGTAATATATATGACTGTATTATTTCAGGGGCCACAAATGCTACTCTTAACTGGATATTCTATTATCTAGATACTACACACACCAAACCCAATTCATTGAAGTATCAAGCTATATTTGAAGGCGGCGATTGTACTAATTTAAGTAAATCATTCGATAATACAGGAAATTAAGCGACCATCAGAGTCAATTAGAGTGTTATACCAAACCATTTCCACATTATATTCGCCAGACAAAAATTTATTATGGTGTAAATATTTCCCATATACTATAATAAGATATAATACTTTTTCAAAAGAAATTAAATATAACAGTGGTATGTATATTAGTAGTAGTAATGGATACAAAAGAAGAATTAGTCAAACATATTCGTGGGTGGATACAAATCGATAATGAAATAAATGCCCTACAGAAAAAGGCAAAACTGTTGAGAGAAGAAAAAAAGGCCTTGACGACTTCTTTGGTTGATGTAATGAAAACGAATGAGATTGACTGCTTTGATATAAATGACGGCAAGCTAATATACGCAAAATCAAAACATAAAAAGCCCATCAATAAGAAATCGCTCTTTGATTCTCTTCAGACTTATTTTAAGGATGATAAAGAATTAGCCCAAGAAGTCAGTGAACATATATTAAATAATAGAGAAGAAACGGTTAAAGAATCGATTAAGCGTAAAAAGGAAAAATAATTTACACCTTTTTACATTTCAAACGCCGATTTTTATATTTGTTAAACATATATAAAAATATTTTTATATTTAAAATACAAATGGACAATGAAGAGTTTCTTAATAAAATTAAACAATTAGAAGATGAATTACTTAAGACAAAAGAGCAACTATCTAAATACACAATGAAAAATAAAAACTATTATGAAAAAAACAAAGACGAGTTCAAACAGCGTGTTAAAGAATATAAACAAAAAACAAATTACACGGCAAATATACCACAGGAAAAGAAAAAAGCATATAATAGAACCGCTTATTTAAATAGAAAAGAAAAAATGGAAAAAACAATGGATATAAATATTTAGGAATAAATAATTCATTCTTAATTATTTAGAAACAATTAAATAATTAATTCGCAACTTACTTAAAAAATAAAATGTTTAGTAAGTATATAGGATGGTGAAAAAAAAGAAGCATGATGAAGTCCTACTTCCAAAAGTTAAGGTTGTTCGACAAGATGTCAAAGACCGCAAAGAAGCTAACAAAGATACAGAATTTACATGCGTAAAGATGAGTTTCAATAGTTTAGTTGAAAATAATTATTTGAATGGTGGAATACAAGAAATTGTTTTGAATGTCAATAAGATTTCTTTCTTATCCTACCAGTTGTTAAATTACCATTTTACACGATTGATACAAGAAAATAAACCACTTCCTGAAATCACGCAAAACTTGTTTTACCAAGCATGTTCTACTGTATCTGTTATGAAAGAGCGGAACGAAACAATTGATTCAACAGATGAAATGTATATTAGTTTTTCTCATTACAAGGAACATTTAGGGGAATTACCATTCCGTGATAGAATGGGAAATCTTATCAACAATTTGAATAGACAACAAATTACTATGACGAACAATCATATCACAATGAACTTTTACAAACGATTTCATACATATTTGGAATTGAAAACTGGAGAAACACGAAAAACAGTAATCTACAAATGGTTAAAGGATATTTATGCTGTGGAATACAAGGGTAAAAATTTCTTTATTATGAAAATGCGTCAATTGTTGAAATATCCACCAACTGAAGCGAATATTAAACTACATTCCAATCACTTCGTTAGTGTATATTACAAAATATTACAAGAGTTTGAAAAATATCCATATACAAAGAAAGTAAGAACTTTCAATTTACTACCCACAAAAAACTCATTTACATTGTCTTCTATTGAAATATGCAGTAGTTGTTTGAAGGATATTATTTCTTATTTTACCAAGCAACCTGCTCCAAAAGATTTTGATGAGAATAAATTAGTGTATTGGTATGAACTATTCAAAATAGAAAAATATGAAACAAAACAACGCAAATTCGCTTATACTATTTACACAGATGGAAAAGTTGCTGTTGTAAGATTAAGAAAACCCAAGTTTGAAACGGTAAAAGCAAAGGACATCAAAAAGGGAAACTACGAGCAACTTGTTGGAATCGATCCAGGTGTAAGGTCACTACAAACATCGTGTAATGATAATGGTAGAGTAATTGAAACAACAACTCCAAGTTATAGACATGATTGTAAAATGAAGTATGCTTGTAAAAAACGAGAAATGTGGTATAAGAAATGGGAACATTATGAGATGTGGCGAAAAATACCCAGTTTCAAAACAAGTAATACAGAAAAGATGAAAAACTATTTCAAATATGTTTATCCGCATACGAATGTGATTTTCAAATTTCATCTGTATAAGAACTTTCGTGGATTGTCATTTCGTTCTTATTGTCGTGGAAAAGCAACAATGCATAAGATATGTGAAAGCATAGTAGGAAAGAAAAATACTTTGGTAGGATTTGGTGATTTTTCCCAACAGCACGGATTGGTTAAGAAACATCCAACCGCACCAATAAAGAAATTTAGAAACGAATTGCGAAAGTATTGTCATGTGATTGAAATTGACGAATACAATACCAGTAAAACCTGTAATTGTTGTCACAATCCAATAGAATTATACAAAAACAAAGTTATTTACAAAAAGAAGGATGGAACATATACCAAAGCAAAAAAGTCTATTATCAACAGTGTAATCCGTTGCAAACTCAACGAGTGTAAATTATGCTGTATGGATAGAGATATAAACGCTTCCAAGAACATTCTATATTTACTGCAATTACAAAAAGCAGGAAAAAAACGACCCGAATGTTTCTTACCTTCATCAAAAGATGAAGAAAACCCAACTATAATTAACTGCGATACTCCTTTGGGAAGATAAGTATGTTAAGGCGTGAAATTCGCAATTACCTTTTTTATTATATAAAAAATTGATTTAGAAATAAATCGGCGTTTGAAATGTAAAAAGGTGTAAAAAGTAGTATTTTATTATAGTAATCAATGTTTTGTTATAATAAAATGTCAAATGTAGTTGGTGATAGTGATTTAAGTGATGATAGCGTCGACGATTTGGTGATTGAAAAAACCGGACCAAGCAGACCCAACGTACCCAACGGACCCAACGGACCCAATGATAGTAGCATATCTATGTATGATATCAAACCGAAAAACGAAACAGTAGATGAACACGCTACTCTATTAGATACTATTATTCAACACCCATATATCGAAAAATTATCCCTCGATTTAAATAAACTTTCTCATTGTAGAGAGAAAATACATCTAATTATATATAGAATTAATAAATACGGTGAAAATACAACGGTTGAATTTTATTTAACGACCGATTTTCTCTCCTTACACATGACAGACGGACTTTTACTAGCTACTCATTTAAATGATACATTGTGCCATATTCCAGGGACCAAGCGTATTAAGGGAGATATTGTAGTGGAAAATAATATTTACGCATTTGTTCAAGTCAGAGATAATACAGACCATTTAAATTGGCTCTCTATGTGGGATATAATCGTTAATAAACAATATTTTGGAGAGAAAATCAATGATAATGTAATCGATTTCTTTATTGTAAACTGTGAAATAAGTACCCTAATACTGAATAAAAAGAAGTGTATGTCTCCGATTGTTTTATATAGTTATACAGTTGTGTCTCATCTTACTTATATAAATAAATCAAGGTCTATTCAGTATTGCCAGAGAGAAAATAGCCCATTAATTCGACTAAACACATATAAAGAAAATGATAACGTGCGCACTATTTGTTTTATTGAAGACATGGAATTTAGTGATACATTAGACGACCTAGCAGACAACAATTATATCATAATGAAGGATGGTAATGACAATATGGGTGATAATAAGAACGGCGAATACGATAATAGTAGTAATATATATTGGATTTTTAAAAACGAAAAATATATTTTCTCGTATGTAAAATATTAAAGTATTTGTATATATTAAAAATGAAAATGACTACTATAGCATACATATTAATAGCCATTATCACTATTAATTACTTGATATCATTAATAATGACATTTTTAGGCGTTGATGTTCAATTCTACGGCAGTTATTTACTATGGTTTTTTGCTCTTATTCTATTTTGGGGGTTTTTACCGGGACCGGTCAACTATTTTAGTTAGGTAGTTAGTTAGTTAGGTAGGATGATATTGATATACTCATTCATTTATGTAATATAGGTATAGGACACGACACTTATACGTTGTTTAGTGCGTCCAATTGTTCGTCGTCGTTTTCAAAACCTGCTAGTATTTTTTTGACAATTTTATTGAGAATATCCGGATTCATTTTATCTTGTAAATTGTCAATCATTTCACTCTCTAGGGGCTTTCTATTATGTTTGTTCTCGAATTTGGTTATCCATTCATTTACTTCTCGTTCATAGTTTTCCATTATCTTGTTTTTTTTACGTGTAAGTTCTATTAAAGAAGCACGTTTCGCATTCGTATCTGTTTCAGGCGTGATAAATACGATTTCAGCTGTACTAATAAGTTCGTCACAAATTTCAGGTCGTTTAATGTCAGGTCGTGTAATATCTTTATTTATATCTTCGACGACGGTTGATTTTGTTGTTGGGAATGTCTTATTGAATAGTTTAATGATTTTTTCATTAATCGATGGACTTGTTTCCATTAATCTATCGAATTCTTCCTTACATAATTTTATCATATGACTTACATTAGTACGCTCGTCCCTCGATTTTGCCAACTCAACTTTAATATTGCGATAAAACTTGTCCCATGATATCGAGCTAACTCGATGTGCTTCGTTCAACTCACCTATTTTCAAGAATTGAGCAATTGTCGTTAAAATACCCGCGAAAATATTTACTGCTCCAATACCCATTTGCGCATATGGTTTAATATCTTCTGAAAATCTATCTTGGGCAAAGTTCGCTGTCCCAGTTAATGTACTCATAATGATGACCGGAATAGTAAACCATGCGTTTGTTTTGGAATATGCTTGATGGGAACGCGTATGTAACCATCTATAGCACATCGCCTTGTCTGCCCATTCTACAAGTATAATTTCATGCTCGCGCTTCCACTCTTGTTCTTTAAGTAATTTACTCTCGTTCGTTATTTCGCATATTTCAGTTAGTAACGGTTCTTCGTTATTTTCCATTATAGATTATAAAAATAATATTTTTTTTATTATCTAAATAAATACTAAATGGATGACAAATTGTTAAAAGTAAAGGTTGTTTTTGATAACGTAAGAGGAATGCGTGAGGAAATTAGTACACTATTCGAAGGTTTAGATGGGCGTATTTCTAAATTACACGAAGTATACAATGATTTTATTCGAAACACCAAACTAATAAGAACACCCGATGTAAAGGCATTCATATTTAGTTTGGATTCGTTTTATTTTCAAAATAGTCTTCTGAAACGTGAATATAAATATTTGAAAGATTACTACAATATTATCATAAATCGAATGTATGGTGAGTATTATAAATTGTATAAACTAATTACAGATTATATAGAAAAAAGTCACGTTGATACTAAATTAAATACTGTGTTGAAAAACAAAAAGTATCCGAAATATGACGATTTAGATGAAGAAAAAACCTATGATTTTAATTTAATTGTTCAGTTGAATGAAGATATCATCCATATAGTTGCTTATTTAATTAACGTCTTAAGGGGTAAAGAGCAATCGTTGCAAGCATTTACGACGAATCAAAGTTATGGTTTAAATGTGAATAATTTTGTTTCTACATTTAATTATGAGGTAATCGTATTGGGCGAACAAATTAATTTGTATGAAAAATATCTCGACTTTTTTTATCATGTTCATGAGAAATTGTTGAAACGATTGATAACAAAGATTAGTTTGTTAGAGGCACAATTAAATGCTGATATCAAATTCGAAGGTGGATTGACCGGCAAAAGAATGGATAATAAAACCTTGATGGATGATATAAACATACAGTCATTGAATAAAAATGCTGCTCGAGACCTGAGACGTTCCATCGTCGGACAAAGTAGTCCATCTGGTTCTTCATCGTCTGAACAAGAAGTGTTTCTTCCTATAAATCATATCACGCTAAATACGGATATTATAGAACAATCTTCCTCTAGTTCAATAACTATTGCCCCTTTTTCAACAACATTGAATAAATCACTGGCTCAACAAATGTTTGAACCCTATCGTGATATAACTGACGAGCCGTCGGCAGACGAAGAAGAACAAGACCAAGAAGAAGATGAGCCGTCGGCAGACGAAGAAGAACAAGAAGATGAGCCGTCGGCAGACGAACAAGAAGAAGATGAGCCGTCGGCAGACGAACAAGAAGAAGATGAGCCGTCGGCAGACGAACAAGAAGAAGATGAGCCGTCGGCAGACGAACAAGAACAAGAAGAAGATGAGCGGTCGGCAGACGAAGAAGAACAAGAAGATGAGCCGTCGGCAGACCAAGACCAAGAAGATGAGCCGTCGGCAGACCAAGACCAAGAAGATGAGCCGTCGGCAGACGAACCAGAACAAGAAGAAGATGAGCCGTCGGCAGACGAACAAGAACAAGAAGAAGATGAGCCGTCGGCAGACGAAGAAGATGAGCCGTCGGCAGACGAAGAAGAAAAGGCACTAGCTGAGGTAAAGGCAAAGGCACTAGCTGAGGTAAAGGCAAAGGCACTAGCTGAGGCAAAGGCAAAGGCACTAGCTGAGGCAAAGGCAAAGGCACTAGCTGTGGCAAAGGCAAAGGCAGTAGATGAGGCAAAGGCAAAGGCAGAAGAGAAAACTCGTATAGATGAAGAAGCTAGATTAGCGCAAGAAGTAGTACATGAACCAATTGATACAAATAAAAATTAACGTTCATTATCAATTGTAACGATATATCAGGATTAATGATAATATATAGATTAATAATATTATTCGATATATTATCATTTAATATTTAATTTAAAATTGAAATTAAATAGTAAGTTATTATTAAATTATAATTATAAGATGGAGAGACGTTTAAATAAGAAGATTAATGATTATGTTCATGTGTTTAAAACGGATTTAGTTGAGAAAATCCAATCACTTAAATCTACGGATAATCAAGCAGTTATGTCAGAGTTGACTAATTATGTATATCAGTATACTAATTTTGAATTAAACAAGGATGATTTTATGAAGAGAAAGAGAGTCAAGAGTATGGTTCCAGTTTACGAGAGATGTTGTGCGAAAAGAGCTAGTGGGGAGCAATGTACACGTCGTAAAAAAGATGATTGTCAATATTGCGGGACACATAGCAAGGGGACACCACATGGCATGATTAGTGATAAAGAACCCTCCTCTAATATTAAAACAGTAGAGGTGAATGCGATTGACATTAAAGGTATTGTATACTATTTAGATAATATTGGTAACGTGTACGATACAGAAGATATTATTTCCAACAATAAAAATCCACGTGTAGTTGCCAAGTATGTTAAAACTGGCGAAGAGTATAGTATTCCAGATTTGTTTAACAAATAAATAAAAAATTAAAAAATGCGTATAAAATCACTTAAAAAAAAGCACCGTATGTAATATATTCAAATATGAATTCTAAGCAAGTTGAATATATTAAATCTTTTTTAACTAAATGTAAGATTGTTGTAAATGAGTTTGACGATATGAATGGACTTTTAATTCCTAGAGAAATCTTTCTAGATAAAGAAGTATATGACTCAGTAAAAGAAGATATATCGATATTGAAACAAGTATTTACGTCTTCCGCTTTAACAAGTCTACAGTCGAATGCCGAAGATAATCAGAAATGGCCACTGTTAAACCTTGTACGACAAATTTTAAGGTCATGTCATTATAAAATGACACCAAAGAGAGTAAGTGCTGGCTATACAAAAGACGGAAAGAAGATTTATAAACGAATGTTTATTATTGAAAAACTTTCTCATACTGAGTTATCTGCTGGTTCAACTGCCTCTTGAACAACGGGTTCCTCTGCTTCTTGAACAACGGGTTCCTCTGCTTCTTGAACAACGGGTTCCTCTGCTTCTTGAACAACTGGTTCCTCTGCTTCTTGAACAACTGGTTCCTCTGCTTCTTGAACAACGGGTTCCTCTGCCTCTTGAACAACGGGTGTCTCTTGAACGACGGGTGCCTCTTCTACCAGGTTAGTTTCATTTGGCAACTCGGTTACTCTAGATTCAATATCATCCTTCTGTTGAATCTTATCAGGGTCAACGTCGTTGTACTGAACCTTATTTTTTAAGTAAGCACTATAAAAGATGTTTTTAGGTGTATTTACTGTAGAAAATACGTCTGCCACCTTTAAACCCATAAGCAATAGGTTCGTCAAAAACACGGTAAATGTTTTACTATCCAAATAATTCGTATATACTACAATAAAACTTAAAACCGCGTTCAATGTGAATGCGATGGTAGAAACATAACCGGCTTTTTGATAATATCCGTCATAGTCCCAAATACTTTGCTTTTTTACTATAGCCAATTTTTCAAGCCCAATACCTACAGATTCATTGTCAGTCGCTGTAAATTTATTCACTTCCAAATAATTAATCATCTTATTCTCTCGTTTTACTTCTATGAAATAAAGTGCCAAGAAGGAGAGAGATGTGATAACATTAAACGATATAGCTGCCTGAGATAAAGAATCGTTGCGATTTATATTTTGACTAGTAGAGCAAATTGTCTCTTCACATTTTTGAGGAACAAATACCACTAAAAATGCTCCCATTAATACACGATATATTTCCAATATCAAGGTAATCCCAACATTGAGTTTTTGATTGAAATCCTGATCGTTTTGCTTTTCTCTAATCATGTCCATAATAGACGGGCGCTTTTGTTTATTATTGTCAGTAATACATGGTTGAACTTCTGCGATTTGGTCTTCTAGTACCTTTTGTTTACGGGAAAACATTATATACTGATTACATAAAAACTCTTTATTATAAAATACGCACAACAATTATAAGTATATTACACATACGTAAGTAATATAACACATATGTAAGTAATATAATAATATCATGCTATAATAATACATGTATTCGTATCATCATATATTATTATGTCTATTTTTATGTAATGGGTTTATAGATGTGATGTCACAATTGACGTTACAACCTTCAGAGCAACAGCAAATTTATGTTTATGCGTATTCATGGACACCTGGGTTTTGTCATGGTCAAAAATATCCGGGATGTGTTGAACCTCTTCCTTATTGGACAACGAACTTTACTGTACATGGATTATGGCCTCAATATGCGACAAATGGATACCCATCCACCTGTACGAGTGAACCATTTGATGCCTCTATTCCGCAACAAATAGGTGAGAACAAAATGATACAGTATTGGCCAGATGTACAATATGACGTGACAAGTGCTTCATATAATAGTTTTTGGCAACACGAATGGACGAAGCATGGAACATGTAGTGGTCTATCTCAAGTTGATTACTTTAGCCAAGCATTGGATTTGACAAATCGTATACCCACGCCATCTGTTTTGTATGACTCTATCGGGAAAAATGTCAGCGCCAATGCTCTACGAATTGGGTTTGGTGGCGCTAATTATGTCGCACTACAATGTACTAACCAAATATTGACTGGCGCCTACACTTGTTGGGAACAGAAAAATAATATTCCTTCCGCGCAAATCGAGTGTCCTTTATCGGTTGTAAAAGAAGATACATGTATCAAAACAAATGATATTTTTGTACTCTCATTACACCCTTTGTAATGTAGACTACGGTTTTCACAATGTAAAAAGACAGAATGTTTTCAAAAATAAATAGACGTGCCGTAGGCACATAATCGTAAGCCGCCAGCAGGCAGAAAAAATTGAAGAGTGAGTTGTGAAAGAATGGAGTGAAATGATGTTAAAAGTGAGCAAAGAAATGTTGTTAGAGTTAGAGTGTGGTGGAATGTTGGTAAAAGGGTGGTTGTCGAAGTGTGAAGAG
>Ga0222659_1000115_pt1 | contig 55718 bp, 45 predicted proteins | sample AntAcemetagen547_FD_179850 | JGI IMG/M metagenome (GOLD analysis project Ga0222659, IMG submission 179850) | Saline water microbial communities from Ace Lake, Antarctica - #547 | ecosystem: Environmental > Aquatic > Non-marine Saline and Alkaline > Saline | place: Antarctica: Ace Lake...
AGCAAAACATTTTTTCCTACTTTACCTACCAAAAGGAGCCGGAGACGTAAATGCATCAAAAATCAAAATCTCAAACTTCAATTCAGAATTCTATCGCAATGACGGTTTATCGCTTCAGGATGCTCCGCTGGGAATGGAAGGTCAAGTGCTTGTTGTACGTTCTTTTGACAACCTAACTAAGGCTAAAATTTACTTAACTTCTTTCAAATCTGATAAAGCGAAAGATGTTCTCGGATCAATGGCAACCGATTACCAAATCTCTTTAATAACGGCGAAGAACTTCTCTGAATTATTTAAGCAAAAAGAATTTGACTCCTATTTTGCCTTCTACACCGCAAATTATTGATTAAATCAATTAAATTTTGAGTTGAAAGCGTTCATTTATAGCTCTATTAATCAACTCTGACGACGGTATATATGCCTTCAACTAAAAAATAATCAAGTTCTTAAATTTTTATGCAACTTTCTGCTCTTAAAATAAGTCTTCCTAGTAGACAAAAATTCACACTATGCACTCACCTATAATTACCATGAAACATTTATTAGCATTCTTGACTATTGCATTGTTCAATTCAAATTTGTCTGCACAAGTTGTCGGACCATATACTGGAATCGATTATGCGACAGATTATACCAATCCAGCTGCGGGAGGAGCGTGCGATATGTCATTCATCAATGCAGCAATTGGTGATGCGGATTTTGTGAATGGCGCCGCTGAAGTGCCGCTTGGATGGTCCTTTTCGGGCACATGGAATTCAGGCACGAGCTATATGGATGGACCTGGTGACGAAGTATTGCTCGTTTCTCTTCACACGTATACGGAGTCGTGGAATGTAGCGCTTCGTCTTTCAGATGGATCAACAACTGCTTCTTTGCCTTACGATTTAACAATAGTGACAAGCAACGCAACGGGAACATTAGCTATATGTGGAGGAGTCTCCGCTGGCCCATACGATTATGAACGCCCTTCTCAGGTTCTTGATTTTGCAGATTATACCATTCCGGCAGGAGTTGGTGTAATAGGAATTGTTTTTGAACCTTTTGCGGATGGTGCTGCAAATCCAGACCCACACGGCGTAATCATTCTTGAAGGAACGCCAGAAATGTCTCCGTGTGACGGACCAGAACCCACTGCTCGCCTTGAATTTGTGATCGGAGGTCTGTCTTCTGAAGATGGCGCAATTGGCGCTTGTATCACGACACCGATTCAATTTAATGATATTTCAACAGTCGTTGCACCAGGCACTATTGTTTCTTGGGCTTGGAATTTTGGTGATGGTAGTACTTCTACATCCGAAAATCCAATTCACACCTATGGAGCAGCCGGAACATATACGGTAACGCTTACGGTTACCACAGATGGTGGTTGTACAGATACGTTTACGAGAGTAATTGTCATGTCTAATGGATTGGCGATTGACTTAGAATCAAATGAACCAACGTGTTTTGGTTTCTCTGATGGCTCCGTTACAGTTAATGTTTTGGACGGAACAGGCACTTTAATTTTTACAATCACTGATGCAGATGGAACGGTGTTAAACGAAGATAACAGTAACACGGCCAATACGTTGCCTACAGGTTGGTATTATATTAATGTAGATGACGATTCAGAATGTTCTGGAATAGACTCCATTTTCTTAGACCAACCTGGTCAATTAGACATGAGTATGACTATAACCGACCCGCTTTGTTATGGCTTTGAAACAGGTTGGGCAAGGGTAGATGAAGTCTTTAATTATACTGGTGCTGAAGCTGGAATCAATTATTTCTGGAGTCCTAACCCAGCAGGAAACAATGGTATTGGTGCCGATTCTACCTGGTCACTCGGTGCAGGAGAATATACACTCACAATTAATGATGCTAACGGCTGTTCTCGCTTATTTAACTTTTCTGTTGATCAGCCAGACTCTCTCTTCTTCACCGAATTTGGATTTGACCCCGCCTATTGCCGTATTTTTGATTATCAAAGTGGTAACGGTGTTGTATTTGGCGCAGTTGCAGGTGGAACACCGGATTATAATTATTCGTGGGAAAATTTAGAAACAGGTGAAACAATTGACAATACAACCTGGGGAGGGCTTAATCCTGCCAATTATTTATTCACCGCTACAGATGGAAATGGTTGTGTAAAAACAGGACAAGTATTTCTTGATTCATTGAATCCAATAGCATCTTTCAACGTTCTTTCTGATCAATTAAATGCAGATCTGCAAGGAACAGCTCCAGTTGAAGTTGTCTTCGAAAACACGTCAGAGAATTTTGCAAATCCAAACAATCCTTTAGCGGATACGACCTTCTTTTGGAACTTAAATAAGCCCATTGCGGCGTGGGAGTTTAGTGATGATTATTTTGAAACATTTGATACAACGTATGGACCATTAGGACAAACTTACGAAGCAGAAGTGTGTTTGGTGGCCATCAATAAAAATGGCTGTACAGATACGGCTTGTAAAATAATTACCATCTACGAACCTATTGCTTTTGCCAATATAAACATTTTCTCACCGAATGAGGATGGTAAAAATGACGTCTTTACATTTGATCTTAAATCGGCATCAATTGCCACATTTAAATGTGTGATTGTAAACCGTTGGGGAGATGTGATTTTTGAAATGGATGAAGTAACAGACGGTTGGGATGGTACAACAGCTGGAGGATCGCTTTGCAGCGCAGGCTTTTATTTTTATACCTACGAAGCCGTTACGGATAATAGTACCAAATTAACTGGGCAAGGAACGATACAATTGGTGCGTTAAATGAAATTCTTAAAAATCAATTGGCTAAAAAAACACGTTCCACTTTTCATGATAATAGTGTTCGTATCGTGCAGTAATTCTGAGGCGTGCGGCAAATATGAAGATTCGGCTATAACCACTGATTCGATCGCTATAGTATATCAAAATTTGGGTGTAAGAGCACTACTTGATTTTGAAAAGGATAGTGCTATGTATCACTTCAAAAAAGCGATTGATCGTGATAAGTCATATTATCTTCCACATGTTAGTTTGGCTAATATTTATATTCAACAAAATCAATATGATTTAGCACTAATTGAATTTGAAACAGCAGCTAAATTGGAACCTAATCTAGCCGAAGCGCAAGGTGGATTAGCCACATTATATGACTATCTAGAGAAAACCGAAGAAGCTAAAGAGACGTATGCTTTAGCAATTGAACTATACTCTGAAAGGTTGTCTTGTGAAAAAGATGAAGAAGCCAAAAAATACATTCGACTAAATAGAGCTTTCTTGTTCTCACTTTCGGGAGAAGAAGAGGAAGGAATGGCGGAGCTGGCAAGTCTCAAAAACGAATTCAATGAAGATCCGTTTACATTGGAAATGATTAATGACTTTCTTTCAACAGACCATGATACTTTTTTACAGAATGCTTATGGCACTATCTATTTGCATTGACAGGTCGAAAATAGTGAAGCAATCCGTTAAGTTAAAGTTTTCTGCTAAAAAATATTCATTCTATCAACTTTTCCCTATATTTAGAGTTTTAGTAATTATTACAATAAGCTACTTTTGGCCATGAAAAATATTGTTCTCTTTTTTTCCTTCCTTTGCGCCTTGCGCCTCAACGCACAAATGGTTATCTATGGTACGACTACCGGAACCTGCGATTGTTATCAATTAACAGATGAACTGCCTACTCAAGCAGGTTCTATTTGGAGTCCCAATTCGATTGACTTGACCAACTCATTTGATCTTACCTTTTCAGTTAACCTAGGCGACATTGACGCGGGTGGCGCTGATGGGATGGTTTTTGTCATTCGAAACGTACCCGGCGATCCTGGAGGTGGAGGTGGTGGTTTAGGCTATGATGGCATTTTAACTTCAGTAGGAATAGAGATTGATACGTGGAGCAATGCCGAAAACGGTGATCCAGCTGCTGATCATATCGGAATGAATTCGAACGGACTACTAACACATAGTTTAGCTGCCCCCGTGAGTTTACCCAATGTTGAAGACGGTTTGAACCATGATTTCAGAGTGACTTGGGATCCCGTTAGTTTTGAATTAGAAACCTTTTTCGAGGGCGTAAGCATCTTTGTTTATACGGGTGACTTAACTACATTATTTTTCGGTGGTGACCCGGAAGTTTATTTTGGATGGACAGCAGGAACGGGCGGCGCCTCCAATAAACAAACGGTTTGTTCGTATCGAGATGTGACTTTTACGACAGATCATACAGATGAACTTATGGTCACAACCGCTTGTCCAAATGAACTAATTAATTTTATAGATGGATCAACAAGCGATTTAATTTATGATGGGGTTGATATTATTGAATGGAGTTGGGACTTTGGAGATGGGGGCACCTCAACAGCCGAAAACCCAAGTCATGCCTATTTAACAACAGGAACCTTTATTGTAGAACTGACCGTAAAGGATATCACCGGTTGTTTCAGTGTTTACACGATCAACGTGCTTATTGGTGGAATTTCAATAGACGTAACAGTAAACGAACCTACTTGTGTAGGTTTCTCAGATGGCTCAATTGTACTAAATGTGCCGGGAGGGGTAGTCGATCCTACTTTTACAATATCAGATTCTGATGGAATTGTTCTAAACGAGGACAATAGCAATGTTGCCAATGAACTTTCTAGCGGATGGTATTATTATTTGGTTGAAGACGACTCCGGTTGTGGAAGCGCTTTAGATTCAATTTTCTTAGATGAACCTGATCAAATTGATATTGACCTCACCGTCACCGACCCGCTTTGTTATGGCTTTGAAACAGGTTGGGCAAGGGTTGATGAAGTCTTTAATTATACTGGTGCTGAAGCTGGAATCAATTATTTCTGGAGTCCTAACCCAGCAGGAAACAATGGTATTGGTGCCGATTCTACCTGGTCACTCGGTGCAGGAGAATATACACTCACAATTAATGATGCTAACGGCTGTTCTCGCTTATTTAACTTTTCTGTTGATCAGCCAGACTCTCTCTTCTTCACCGAATTTGGATTTGACCCCGCCTATTGCCGTATTTTTGATTATCAAAGTGGTAACGGTGTTGTATTTGGCGCAGTTGCAGGTGGAACACCGGATTATAATTATTCGTGGGAAAATTTAGAAACAGGTGAAACAATTGACAATACAACCTGGGGAGGGCTTAATCCTGCCAATTATTTATTCACCGCTACAGATGGAAATGGTTGTGTAAAAACAGGACAAGTATTTCTTGATTCATTGAATCCAATAGCATCTTTCAACGTTCTTTCTGATCAATTAAATGCAGATCTGCAAGGAACAGCTCCAGTTGAAGTTGTCTTCGAAAACACGTCAGAGAATTTTGCAAATCCAAACAATCCTTTAGCGGATACGACCTTCTTTTGGAACTTAAATAAGCCCATTGCGGCGTGGGAGTTTAGTGATGATTATTTTGAAACATTTGATACAACGTATGGACCATTAGGACAAACTTACGAAGCAGAAGTGTGTTTGGTGGCCATCAATAAAAATGGCTGTACAGATACGGCTTGTAAAATAATTACCATCTACGAACCTATTGCTTTTGCCAATATAAACATTTTCTCACCGAATGAGGATGGTAAAAATGACGTCTTTACATTTGATCTTAAATCGGCATCAATTGCCACATTTAAATGTGTGATTGTAAACCGTTGGGGAGATGTGATTTTTGAAATGGATGAAGTAACAGACGGTTGGGATGGTACAACAGCTGGAGGATCGCTTTGCAGCGCAGGCGTTTATTTTTATACCTACGAAGCCGTTACGGATAATAGTACCAAATTAACTGGGCAAGGAACGATACAGTTGGTGCGTTAGAACTTTAGACAAAAGGTTTGAGATGTTCTATCTAATCGAACAAACTTAAATCACCCCACGCGCTTTTAACTCTAGGTATTTATTAATCGTATCAATCGTTAATTTTTCAGGAGTGGTGAGTACAGTTTGGATGCCATTTTTTCGTAATTCTATGGCAATCTTCTTTTTGTCCATCCCATACTTTTCCGCAAAAGTTTTAAAATAAATATCGCGTACATATTGGGGTTCCATTTGTGCTGCTTTTGCAACCTCTGTATTTTCGAAAAAAATAACCACTACAACATGCAATTGGTTAATTCGTTTGAGAAGCGGAAGAATTCGTTTGAGAGCATATTCGGATTCAATATTTGTATATAACATGATCAAACTGCGGCCTTTGATATGATTCCGTATACCCTGAAAAAGCAATTCAAAATTCCCTTCTAAAAAGCGTGTTTTTTGTTTGTATAACAGCTCCATGATACGCTGCAATTGTTTACTTGAACGTTCTGCAGCCAATTTACTTCCCAATTTATCAGAGAAAGTCATCAAGCCCGCCCGATCACCTTTACGCAAACAAATATTAGAAAAAGCAAGCGTTGAATTAATCGCATAATCCAACAAAGTCAGTTCATTAAATGGCATCCGCATACTCCTGCTCTTATCGATAATCGAATAGATGTGTTGCGCTCTTTCGTCTTGATATTGATTAACCATCAATTCGTTTCGTCTACTCGTCGCTTTCCAGTTTACCGTTCGAATATCATCACCCTGAACATAGTTTTTAATTTGCTCAAATTCATTATTATGTCCCAATCGACGGATCTTTTTAATTCCGGACATAGCCGTTTTAGCAAAAACCTTCAGCTCGTATTTTTTCATTTGCAATATCGACGGATAAGTCGCAACATCTAAACGATCAGCGATTACAACCTTTCGTTGCACCAAATGCGTTAAGCTAGAAACATAAACAAAAATATCTGAAAAATGAAAAACCCCTCTTTCCGTTGGCCGAATCGTATAATCAATTTGCAAACTCTTGCCTGCACCTAAACTACCTTCAAAATGCAATCCGCGGATTTGTAATTGGTGGGGCAAATTATCATAAACATCTGTAGATATTGGAAAACCATAATGATTGGTCACGTTAATTTTAACCGTATTATCATCACCCATGGACAGGGGATTCATTACCGATCTCTTTGCAGAAATAGGATTTTTCTTAATGAAGAGTATAAATAATTCGAGGCCAACGACACAAAGCAAAAGTAATAATAACGCCTGTCCAAGGATGAACAAAATCGGATATACGAATCCGTTTACGAAGACATAAGCCACTAAAATTAGAGCTACAAAAAAACGATATGTTAGGAATAATCCTCGAATGAAACGCATCTACCCTCGCCTATCTTGGCACTTCAATTTCGTGAACAATTTCTTTAATTAGATCTTCAATAGACAGCCCTTCCATTTCAGCCTCAGGCGTCATAATTAGGCGGTGATTAAGCACATGAGGCGCTACAAATTGAACATCATCAGGTATAACAAAATCACGTCCTCTTATCGCGGCAAATGACTTTGACGCTTTAAGCATAGATAAAGATGCTCTTGGAGAACCACCTAAATACAATTTGGCATGATTTCGAGTCGCATTTGTAATTTGAGCGATATACTTTAAAATTTGATCTTCAATTCTAATTTTTTCAATCAAATTCTGAATTTCTTGCAAATCACTGGCCGAAAACACACTTAATATATTACCCAAATCTGGCGCTTGAATATTATCTCTATAGCGTTGTAAAATCGCATGCTCATCATTTAGCGAAGGATAATCAATTTTAATTTTAAACAAGAATCGATCAAGCTGAGCTTCTGGCAAATTATACGTTCCTTCTTGTTCAACTGGGTTTTGCGTAGCTAAAACAAGAAAAGGAAACTCCATTTTATACACCTTAGAGTCGTAGGATATTTGACGCTCTTCCATCACTTCAAACAAAGCAGCTTGTGTCTTAGCAGGAGCACGGTTAATTTCATCAATAAGCACGATATTTGAAAAGATCGGTCCTTTTTGAAAGCTAAATGAACCTCCATTCATATTGTAAACAGACGTTCCGATTACGTCCGACGGCATAAGGTCTGGTGTGAATTGAATCCGTGAAAAATCAACTGCCAATGTTTTAGAAAGTACTTTTGCTGTGAGCGTTTTAGCCACACCAGGCACACCCTCCAAGAGCACATGGCCATTTGAGAATATGGCAATCAACAATAAGTCAACCATATCGTGTTGACCAATAACAAAATTCCCAATCTCTTTTCGTGTTGCGGCAACCTTTTGATTGACAAAACCAAGGTTCAGCGTTGAATTAAATAAGTCACTTGGCCCTGGATTTGAAGGAGTCGCACTTGCCGATTTATTCAAGGAAATACTTCCATAATCATTTCCTTCCGACGAATTTGCAGACTCGTTACTCGCGTTTTGATTCGCATCATTATTCCCTTCGGGTTGATTCATATTATTTTGTTCTTCCATCATCTACAGTTTTTATAAAAATGTTCTATTCTTTTATGTAAATCAATTAATTCTGTGTCCGTTACCTCAAATTTCATTTCGAGTGTGCGGAAAAGTTCGAAAAGGTCCGTTAACCACTTTACTTCGAAATGAGATTTCACGGCTAGTTTTTGAATGAATCGTTCATCTGGTTTATAACTATGAATATAATAGCGATTGGCGATAAAATTTAAGAATGTTTTTTCTTTTAATTTAATCAATTTATTGTGCTTTTTCTCTTGCAAATACAAGGATGATAATGTGTTGATATATTGCAATGACAAGTTCGTTTTAGCCTCTGTCGAAGGGATAATTTTTTGCATCCTTTTTCCTTTGAAAACTGCATATAAAACGGCTCCAACTAGTAAAATTAAGAAGGCCCAAAGAAGCGGCGGATTCGCCATAATAAATTGCAAGACACTCTTGTGTTTTACACCTTCCTGATCACCTGATCTATTTGTATTCTTTCTATGATACTCAATATTATAGCGATCCCATTGTACACGCCCAGGAGGAATATGTTTTAAGACATTTTCTGCATATTGAAATCCATCTCTTTTAAAAATCGCAATATTTGTAAAGCAATACGGAATACTATGTAAAAATAATTGTCCTTCACCGTACTTAAGTCGTATAAAATTCGATTTCTCTTTTGTATTAGTACCGAGTACGGTCAAGTCTTCTGGATAATCCAATTGGAAGAGTTCTAAATCAAAATACTTCCAACTTTTCTTCGCTTTTTTATTTTTAAGGATATAATCAAATTGATAGCGCTTCGTCTTTAAATTTGAATGTTCAAATTTTAGAAACTGTGTTGTATCCCACCCATACTCACCAATGATCTTATCCTCGTAATCTGTCAATTTTTCTATGAGGGGTAGCGGAAAATCTTCAGTCGAAATAAATGCCGTATTCCCCTTCCTTACAAAGTCCATCAAATAATTGGCAGATGAGTCTGAAAGATAATTTTTGCCACCAACAAAAAAGTAAATATCATTGATACCAGGATCATCTTCAAGATTATCTTCTAACTTTTCATTGAGTTGCAGGAAATTCCCAAATAATCCGGTCGTATCGAGTAATTCCTTTAAGGCATAGGTGCCATAGGGCTCTTTGCTATCAGGATTATAGGACAGGTACCAATCATCAATAATTTCGGTTTCAGACTTCTTAAATCCAAAAAAATAGAGCAGTGCAACTAATAAAAGTACCGCCGAACCAAGAATTGCTATTTTTCCTGATTTACCCATCTACTTCACACCCAATTTATTCATAAAACGTGTAAAAACAGGTCTAATCTGCTCGAATTTCAATTGATCGAGTTCACGCTCACCATACCAAATAATTTCAAAATAAGAGACAGACATATTGAAGTCATCATAATCTGTTTTACCTGACATCTCCATTAAATAATGGAAGTTTGTTTTTTCCTTTTGCCATTCAATCCATTTCTTTTGTGCGAGATCACGGATAATAAAGATAAAATAAATTCGTACCGCACCTCGATAATCCTGATTGTCGAGTGCTTCATTCAACAAGCGTTCTAATTCGGTGAGCGGAATTTCTGTCGGATTTACGTCATCTAACTGAATAGACGAACGATCAATCTTTTTCCCTTTCGATTCGGCATTCAAAAAGAGTTTATAGAGCAGCCAAATGATACCAATTGCGAACAAACCTATGATGATGTAGCCAATCACACCCAACCCATTAAAAACATTCAGATTAGGTCGCACCCGAGGAATTGAGGACGGTGAAGATGACCTTGGCTGCGATTGCGGCTCTGCTATTCCATCTCCATCTCCGCCTTCACGATCTTGCAGCGACTCCCCTTTTTGCAAACGATCATTATTATACTCTTGGTCAGATTCATAGGTCCACCTTCTTCCAGACGCACCATCTTTGCCTTCATAGCGCACGCCATCTCGCAGCTCCTCCCATTTGCCTTCGTCTAAACCGTGATCATATAAATCATCCGTTTGTCCGTAAACCAACGAAGCTACCATTAAAATCGCTATGGCTAAAAATTTATTCAAAATCGATCTCTGTTTCAAAACTACGGTTACGTCTACCAAAATTTTCTAGGCGATCATACAATCCTTTTGCCGTTTTGCGCTCAATAGAAGCATAGTGACTTAAGGCAAATGAAATCATGAGGATGGAAATAGCAAAGAAAAAATAAAGCATGTAGATCACAGCGTGGATCAGTTGAATTATAGAACTGTAATCATTAGTCACTGTGTTTAACGTTTGCTTTAAAAAATCATCCAAAATCATCATCAAGCCCAATTCAAAAGGATTATGAAGTAGGAAAAAGAACAGTGTTATGATACAAATCGACGAAATAAATGAAAGCAGTAGATCTCCATAACCTCCTTTACCCAAATCAAAACACCTACCAAATGCTACGAAAAAATTCACATTGTCCATAATTATAATGGACGGAATACCATTTAAAAAAGGGCCAACAAATAATCCCAAAAACAAAATAAATCCTGGGGACAATACGAAGATGCCATAAATGGCAAGGGCATACAAATAAAGCCAAATAATATGTTTCGACAGAAATTTAAGATAACCTGCAATTAAACCTTCTTCCTTTTCTCTATTGTGAATAATATAATAGGTAGCTGCGATTAGCATGGCAAATGGCAAGCACCACCCCAATAATTTATACCACGCAAAATAATTGCCTGTTCCGAACAAGACCCCAAATGAGGCATACCATGTCATATTAAAATTAAATCGTCCCCATTCAAGTGAAAAAACAATAGCAATCATCACCACCATTAAGGGGAAAATGAGATTAAAAAAGATACGTGACAGTGGAGATACAGCCTCTATGAAAAGCGTGAAGGTATCCGTAAATATTTCGCTTGGTTTTCGTATTTTATGCCAAATCAGCTCCCGTTTTGGAATAAAGCGGGGTATTTCTTTGACTTCAATTTTTTCTGGAAATTTTTTAGCTACAACAAAAGGCAAGACTACGTAATACGCAATAATGATCGTAAACGAAACGAATATAATCAGCAATTTAACCGTTGTGGGCATGGTTAAATAATGCCGTGTGACAAAGCTCTCCAACGTTCCGGCCATGATAAAAAATGGAATTAAGCTCAACATAATTACCAGTCCCCGTTTTGCAGCGAAAACCAGCGACTGAACCCGCGTATAGGAGCCTGGGAAAATAATCCCATTCCCAACGGTAAGTCCTGCCGCACCCGCTATAATAATAGCAGATATTTCAAAGGCACCATGTATCCAAATCGTTAGAAATGTTGTAAACAATAAACCCTTTGCTTTGAACCACCACTGAAACGCACCCAACATGATTCCGTTTTGCAATAAAACCCAATAGGTACCAAGCGTGAATAAAATGCCGCCAACAAAAGCAAAAAAGGCAACACGAATATTGTTAATTGTAATTTGAAAAAACATTGAAACCTGCGGTGAGTCACCATAAACGCCCATTGGATCACCATTTCTGATATTCTCCTCCGTCATAGTGACATAATAATCAGGCATGACAATTTTTATAAATTCGGGATCAAAATGTTGAGAATTAACACCAACCAATACCGCTAAGACGAAAAAGACAAAAGCTGTCAGCATATTTCGTCTAGCACGATAAACTTCTAGCGGAATAGTTTCAGCCCAAAACTTATATAAATTGCCTAAGGGCTGTTTTCTCTGACGATATAAACTTGTGAAAACACCTTGGGAAAGCTGATTGAGATAAACACGCACCGAACGACGTGGATAAAAAGTACGCGCATAGGAAAGATCTTCCGTGATTTCAGTAAACAATTCAGAAACTTCATCAGGATCGTTGTTTTTATTCGAAGCTAGTTTTTCGAAACGCGCCCACTTTTTTTTATTCTGTGTTATGAAATCGGTTTCCTTCATCAGCTGCCTTGGAGGCTAAAAATAGTGGTTTTTTGTTTTCAAAATTCATTTATTTCGATAATCTTGACTTTATATTGGAAATCCTAGAAATTATCCATTTATCGACGGCATCTTGCAACTCAACGAAATAGTTGAAAATTGTATTGTATAAATTATTTACATTTGACCCCTAAACCTATTTAAACGCATAACTATGTTGAAAGAATTTAAAGCATTTATAATGACCGGTAATGTGGTCGACCTGGCGGTAGCGGTACTATTAGCAGGGGCTGCTGGCCTTGTTGTAAGTGGCTTCGTCGCTGATATCATGATGCCAATTGTTGGCCATTTTACGGGTGGGATGGATTTCGCCGAGTTAAAGATCACCTTATCTGATCCTGTGCTCGAAGTCCTTTCTGAAGATGGAACAGTAATTACAGCAGGTATTGCAGAAAATGCAATCATGTATGGAAAATGGATCAACGCACTGATCAACTTGGTAATTGTTGGATTTGTTTTGTTTATGATTGTAAAAGCAATGAATAAAATGAAAAAGAAGCAAGAAGCTGCTCCTGCCGCTCCACCCGCACCTTCAAAAGAAGAAGTATTGTTAGGAGAAATCCGTGACTTGCTTAAAAACAAATAGAATACACAAACAAAAAAAGCATGAAAAAAAATTTTCTGGCAGTCCTTTTAATGGGCTTAGCGACAACTATGTCCTATTCGCAAGTAACCGAATTGGAAGCCGACGTAAAAAAAGAGAGCAAGGATAGCCTCGACGGATGGAAAAAAGGCGGCTATTTTGCCTTAAACGGATCTCAAGTTAGTTTAACGAATTGGGTAGCTGGGGGTCAAAACTCACTTTCAATTAACAGTCTATTTGGATTGTATGCCAATTTGAAAAAAGGATCAATGACGTGGGAAAACTCGCTTGATTTTGGCTATGGTATTTTGCGTCAAAGTGAACAATTATTTAGTTCAACCGGCGAAAAATGGATCAAAACGGACGACCGTTTAGACATCACTTCAAAATATGGTAAAAGAGCGTCCGAAAATTGGTACTATGCAGGTTTGTTAAATTTTAGAACACAAACCACTGCAGGTTATGATTATGCGGTAGACGACGTAACAGAAATTTCTGGATTTATGGCACCAGGGTACTTATTAGGTGCAGTCGGAATGGATTACAAGCCGAACAAAAATTTCAGCATGTTCATTGCCCCATTTACCTCTAAGCTAACCTTTGTGAATGACACGATACTCGCAAATGCAGGCTCATTCGGTGTAACACCTACCTCAATAGACCAGATCTCTGGAATTTATACGCCAGGAAGACAATTCCGTGCAGAATTCGGGGGATATATGCGGATGCAATATAAAGTAAAATTAGCACCAAACATCAGTTACACAACGAAGTTAGATTTGTTTACCAATTACCTTCACAATCCTTCGCGTATAGATGTGAATTGGGAAAATTTAGTTGAAATTAAGTTATGGAAATTCATCTCTGCAACCGTTTCGACAACACTCATTTATGATGATGATATTGATGTGACTACAATCAACGCTGACGGGGTAAGCTCAAGGGGTCCTCGGATTCAGTTTAAAGAAGTTTTTGGGCTCGGTTTGTCTTGGAAATTTGATCAAAATTAAAATTACACAGTAATTAAAAAAGCAGTTAAACTATAAGTTTCAACTGCTTTTTTATTTTGTGGCTCACATTTTGTATCTTTGTGTTATATAACGACTTATAATAACATGCTCTATATTTATGTTGGACGTCAAAAATAGAATAAAAAACAACGCTGTAAAGCAGGTAATGTTTTGCTTTATTGTATTCCTTGGAACATCATTTCCGTCTTTTGCGGACTTTTCGATAGAGGGTCAATATCAAGGAAAAAGTATCTATGTCCAAAATCCCATTGATGAAGATGGATTTGGCTATTGCATCAACCGCATCACTTTAAACGGAGAAGTAATTCCCGTAGATGTTCATGCGAGTGCCTTCCAAATTGATTTAGGTGAATACAATATGAAAATCGGTGACGAGGTGGTACTTCTTTTCGAACAAGAGCCAGGCTGTCATGCAAAAATTCTAAATCCAGAAGCCTTGCGCCCGAAGAGCACATTTGTGATTCAAGATATGGCTTGTACCAAAGAAGGTGTTCTTACCTGGTCAACAACTCAAGAATCAGGAAAACTTAATTTCCTTGTTGAACAGTATAAATGGAATAAATGGATCGTAATTGGGGAGGTAAATGGAATAGGAACACCTGGTTTGAATACGTATACATTCAATGTCGTTCCGCATTCCGGTGACAATACAATTCGTGTTTCACAGATAGACAATACAAGTAAAAAACGTTCATCTCAATCCATTATATTTAAATCGACGCTAATTGGCACAGCCAAACTGACGGTATCTAAAGAGGACAAAACGATTTCATTTCTATTAGAGGATGTCTTAACAAAAACAAAATATGAGATTTTTGATACCTATGGGAATATTGTCAAAAAAGGATATAACTCTACTGTAGACTATTCAAATTTAAAGCCTGGTGTCTACCATGTAAATTATGATAATAAGAATGACAAAATTATTGTAAAATAAGCCGATTTAAAGTCATTAAAAAAGGGGTTCCGATTTGATCAGAACCCCTTTTTTTGGTTAATTCAGAAAGGTTGAATGGTTTGGTCGTTAAATGGTAATTGTTAGACTTTTTTAATCACTTCTTTCCTATTTCCCCTTATCAATTGTTAACTTTCACGCACGCCCACCGGCCCATGTGCGATCCACTTAGAATCAAGCTTCTCCCGCCTTGAGAGTCCACTTGACTTTTTGCTTATATCACTTCTATATGTCAGGAATTTTAAAAGGTAACCCTTACCCGAAAAAAAATATTAAATTCATCTCAACGATTCATACATAAACCTCAAAACTATGGCAGATATACAACAACAATTAAAGGAACATCTCGTGTTTTTAACGCGAATAAATCCTCCTAGAAATTGGATCAATCGTGCATCATTGGCTACAGCATCAGACTATATTCGGACCAGCTTTCAATCCAATAATTACACCGTATCCGATCAAAAATGGGAAGTTGGAAAATTTGACTACACGAATCTTATTGCAAAATACAATCCACATCTTAAGCAGCGACTTATTGTTGGCGCCCATTATGACGTCTTTTCAAATCAACCAGGAGCGGACGATAACGCAAGTGGTGTAGCTGGCTTATTAGTGCTTGCTAAACGAATTGCCGAAGAAAAGCCCAACTTACCATACGGAATAGATTTTGTAAGTTATTGCCTTGAGGAGCCACCCCATTTTGGAACGAAAAACATGGGCAGTTATATTCATGCTAAATCTCTTGCAGATCAAGAAATTGCTGTGATCGGGATGATTTGTTTAGATATGATTGGGTATTTTGACGATCGTCCCAATTCACAGCAATATCCAAAAGCAGAATTCACAGCTAAGCTGCCGCGTATAGGAAACTTTATTGGACTTGTAGGGCTGGATAAATTTAACACATTCAACAAGGCTATTTACGATCAAATGAATCGACAAAAAGAGATCAAAACAGTGCCGATTAACTTTCCAACTCCGGACGGCTTGGCTGGACTTTCTGACCATAGGAATTATTGGTATTTTGGTTTTCCAGCAGTGATGATTAATGATACTGCAAAATTTAGAAATCCTAATTATCATGAGCCGACAGATACGGTTGAAACATTAGATTTAGAAAAAATGTCAGCCGTCGTTAACGCTATTTATCTTGCCGTATCAATACCTCTTCCTTTTTCTCAAGAAAATATATCACAAGAAAAAAAAGAATCCGTGGAAAAACGAAATTGGTTTCGCCGATTTTTTGATAGGATTCAAACATTTTTCCGTCGTAAACAGTCGTGACTAATTCAGTCTCTTTTCATAAGAAAATTGTATAATTATAACCCCTACCCTTTTCCCTTTCTTTGTAAAACCGTATCAACTTCAGTATATCTTGTCCTTTCTTGTTGGGTGAGGCAATCAAATTTGATCATGACTTGATTTGAGAGCCTATCTATGGGTATAAAATCACTTTTACTCGAGAGATAATCCAACTGAAACGTACTTGCCTGAATGGGTAATGCGACTTTTAACATAGTTTTCCCAAAAAAGGAATATTCGGCTATTCGCCTCCCTTGTTGATCATAAAAACAGATCAACAAAAAAGGTATAGGCAAATTATCCCGCATTGACTTAACTTCAATAAGCAGTGAATCGGATTCATTTGGATCAATTGAAAATGTAATCTCAGTTAACAATTTATGATAAAAATAAATAGAGGTGAAATGCACACTATCACTGGTATAAGCTGCGTTCAAAATTAAGCTGTCTTTTAACCTTGCATCCTTTGGAATAAATAAACCAGTTCCATCATCAGCAAGCAATATACGTCCGTCCTTTAAACGATACTGAGGACTAGTAAGCACGCAACTGGTTAACATCAGGAACAAAATAACAGCCATTAATGATTGTAAAACAGTCATAACTTATGATTTGCGTTTCGCTTTTCGCGCTTCCTTAAGCCTCATTTTGGGAGCGATTACCTCATTGGTATTCGCAAGTTTAAAATGAATCGGTAATGTGTAATTAACATCCACAGCCTCTCAATACTTATATCCTGGTGTCCATATAGGCATTTCAGCAACTAATCGCAGGCATTCATTATCCAAGGATTTACTCACCCCTTATGCAATAAAAATATCGCGTAATTTACCATCCGCTCCAACAATAAATTTCAAATATACAATTCCTTGTTCACCGCTATTAGACGCCTCTCTTGGATACATTAGATTTTGACCTATCCATTCTTGCATAGCAATGGTCCCTCCAGGAAATTGCGGTTCTACCTCATTGTATCCGCCATCTATATAGACACTCGAAGAATCAGGTTTTTGAGAAAATGCACAAATAGGTAGTAAGACTAAAAAAAAATTAATCTTTTCATATTGAATTTATTACTTCGCGATCTTTTGTTTTCTTTTTCTTCTTCTTATTTCGTTTTCCTTTCAAAATAAAATTAATTGGTAGGGTATAGTTTACTGCGACAGGTTTGCCTTGCTGCATACCCGGTTTCCATCTTGGCATTATAGAAATCACGCGCACCGCTTCACCATTTAAGGATTCGGAAACACCTTTTACAACCTTAACACCTCTTATTTCGCCCGACATGCCCACTACAAATTTAACGTATACAATTCCTTGCTCCTTATGTTCCATGGCATATTTCGGATAGGTGACATTTTCCTGTATCCATAAACTCATAGCATTCGGACCACCGGGGAATTCTGGCTCAACTTCAACAAAATCATAAATTTTTTCGTCCGATTCTTGCGCTGCCATAGCAAATGGCAATAAGGCTAAAATTAAGAGTAGTTTTTTCATCATCAAGATTTACGTTCGCCACTAAGATACTTCTTTTTCTTTGCGTTTAAAACCATAAACGCCAATAAGAGCTTTATAACATTGTTTTTCGTTTTCGAATTTAATGACCTGCAGTTTATCATGTGTTTTGCGCGGATTATCAATGGTTAGATGAATTTCTGTTCCAGACCGCTCTATGGCTTTGATGATCACGTAGTGTTGTTGCAGCAACTTAAAACGGCCACCAGGTTTCTTCATTTGATTCCAAGAAGTCCATGCCATAAGCGATACCCCTTCGTGTAATTTATTTTGAATTTCTTCGATTGTATGACGATAGGTGCGCATTGGCACCGAATCGATATCAAAATACGTTTTCAAAAATTTACGCAATTGAGCTGGAAAAGTGATGCCTTGCCACTCATTAAATTTCGTTCCCGGTTTATTATTATAACCCGTTACAGGATTGTAAAAAGATTTGACTGTAGATTGTAAAATAAAATTTGCTGTTGAATGACCGGCGGTTGGCTTCATGGATTTTAAATAACTCGGCACTTTAATGGGCGGTGTTAGAAACGATCGGGTAATGTATTGTCCATTCGCATAAAAATAGCCTCCCATTTTTACCAAATTTACAGGATCTAATTCTGCCGCAACTTTTATAACACAAGCTATTCCACATAATGGATGCACGCCTTGAGAAATCGCTAATGGATTGCGAATCAGGTCGCGCATAGAGGCTAAAAAATCCTCTTTATTAATAGCAGAAAAAGCCGCATTTGAATCCAAACATTTTGGATTAAAGCGATCAATTAATTTGAGTGCTTGTAGCTGCCGAAAATTCAATGTATTATTCATAATAAGCAATACATTACAAAAATAATGCTAGATTTTGAAATTGAATAAACGATTAATTCCGCGCTATTTTTTGTGCAGACGGCTAAGCGCCGATTCGCAGTTTGTTATCGAATAAGAACAAAATTAATTGAGTATCTCACTGAATAATAGTATTATTGATCCTGTATAAACAGAACAATGCGAAACGTATGAAAAATTTACTCTTATTAATTGTACTAAGTGTATCCACTTTGTGCGAGTCTCAAATGCCTTATACTACAAATGATTATGGATATTCTATAGAAACAAATGTTGAATACGGTCAAGCGACAAATTATGCGGGACAAACAGACACTCTATTGATGGATATATACAAACCCATTGGAGATGAAAACTGTTCTCGACCCTGTTTGGTTTTGGTTCATGGTGGTTCGTGGATTGCAGGATCAAAAGATGATGTTTCTATTGTAAACATGGCTAAAAGTTTTGCAGAAAAGGGTTGGGTTGTAGCGACAATTAATTACCGCTTAGGAACCCACAAAACGGCAAGTTATGCCATGTATGCTTTTTGCAATGCAGATATTTCGGCGCCTTGCGGGTATATTGCAGACAGTGCAGAAGTTTTTAGAGCGAATTATCGTGGACAACAGGATGCGAAAGGCGCTATTCGATTTATGAAAGAGCGGCATATCCTCGACTCAATTGATATTGACAACGTGTTTATCGCAGGTGAAAGTGCTGGTGCATTTGTATCCTTTGCCGCAACTTTTATGAATAATGCCGCTGAAAAATACACTTTTTGTAATGCAATTGCCAATGCGCCTACCCCAGATTCAGACTTAGTGAGTTGTCTGCCAATTGGCTACTCGCTCGCACGACCTGATTTAGGAGATGTACAAGGAACGCTGAATACAGGAACTTATGACGCAAGTGTCCAAGGTGTTGGCAGTTTTTATGGAGCCATGATGAATTTTGAAATGTTGGAAGATGAAACCGATTGGCCGGCCGTTTACATGTTTCATCAAGGAAGCGACGTCGTAGTGAACTATAATTATGGCCGAATACTTGGCCGAATTGATTGGGAGTGCTACACACCAACGAACCTTTGTCAAAATTATGCACGTTATCCAAAAGCATATGGTTCTAAAGGAATTGAGCTTTATTTTGCCGGATTAGCCGATAGTCCAGATCGTGTAGTTGACCTTATCGAAAATTACGAATACACTGGCGATTGTTTTGACAATGGACACTCAATTGACAATTGGGTATTGCGATCAAATGCTATGGCGGAATTGTTTGCAAATCGAGTAGCAGAAAATGGAAATGTGCCAGATGCCGGTCCGTGTAACTTAAGCATTAGTGACAACATGATTGAGTCGTTCGTCTCTGTCTATCCGAACCCGAGTTTAGGACTTGTTAATTTTAAAAGTAAAAGCCGGTCTGCTTGTCATGTCAAAATATACAACACGTCAGGAGTACTCTTTACGACTTTCACACTCAACGAAGCGAATACCGTCTCTTTGCAACCTGGTATATACCTTATTGAAATGCAAATTGATAACAGCACGCATTATAAAAAACTAATTGTGTTTTAAGCTCATTTATAGGCATAAACTAGTTAATCAATTGAATTTTATAAAAAAAGGACCAGAAGCTGATCAAAAGCGCCTCGTTTTGATAACTGTGAAATAGCGTTTCAATTTAAGCAATGGTTTTTCATACAGTTCAAAACTTAGCACGACAAATATGACTGTAAAAGAGGTGTACAAGAGCCAAAATATCCAACCGACAGATAAATGATTATTAATCATTAGCTTATTTACAATAATTGCGATCAACATATTGTGTATCATATACAAGCCATAACTTGATTTTCCAAGGTAAGTTGTCACACGACCCAACAAACCCTCTTCTTTTTCTTGAGGACGTAGAACAAAATGAAGCGTTAACGGCACCAAGGGGATCAAATAAATGTATTTTTTGAACAGAACCATAAACGTTGAATTCCAAAAATTAGAGTCTGTAAAGAAAAACAAACCTATGAATAGCGCAATAAGTGCAATTAAGATGATCGGTTTTAAAGAAAATATTCGACCAGATTTAGAAAAAATCAAGGCCATGCATGCTCCGATCACGAGCGTGTCCATTCTTGAAAATGTGTGATAGTAGAGGTAGTAATAGGTTTTTTCTTCAAACATAAACGAATAGCGAAAAAGCATACTTGTAAGAATTATTCCAACGAAAACATATGCTAAAAATCGGCGCGGAATAAAGGCGATAATAAAGGGCCAAACGAAATAAAACTGCTCTTCAATGGCTATGGACCAAAAGTGAGTAAACGGATAAGAAGCACCATGATGAATAATGTCAAAGTTGCCAATAAAAAGTAAATTAGGAAGATAAGATGGATCCTCATAACCTAACCATGATATGAGGATGGGCGTGATTAAAATCAATAAAAAATAAAGAGGCCAGATTCGAATAGCGCGGCGAATAAAAAATTTTCCAATCGCTATTTTTCCTGTTAGCTCTTTCTCTTTTAATAAAATATACGTGATTAAAAATCCACTAATAAAAAAGAATAATTCGACCCCTAAAGGTGCATTAACCATGATTTGATGTGCTAAAGAATTACCAAATTCAGTCTCCGGTTGAAAAAAATAACCCACAATTGCCTGTGTGCCGTGTCCTAGAAATATAGCGAGAGCTGCATAAAACCGAATTTTATCAAGATTATGAAAATAGATGCGTTGCTCCATGGTTTAAAGAACGTTTTTGTATGTCACGCTTAATAAACATAACGGCAGACCATTATTAATCGTTGGTTACTTGATGAAGATAGCTAAATATTAGCGCCCTTTTAAAATTCCTTTATTCTCATTCAGCGCAAAAAGCACCGTCATATCTTCAAATTCAAATTGCCATTCCCCGTGACTGTTTTGAGGAAGATCGAAATGCTGTGTTTTAACAGATGGTATTAGAATGTAAGGTTTATTATTCGCAATAATCTTAATTTTAAGTTTGTCGAAATTTGCCGGCACATTGCTCCATCTATAATAGACAACACCCTTATCTGTATACGTATAATCCAATTCTGGAACAAAATTACTACTCAGATTATGATCAAAAAACCATCCATAATCTTCACCTGTTTTTTCATTTACCATGTTTGTGAAATCTTTAGATTCTACAATTTGATATTTATATGCTCCATAAAAGCTTTTTAAAATATCAAAAAACGCAGAATCATCTTCCATTTGACAGCGAAGGCTATGCAGAATCCACGAACCTTTTCCATAGACATCCGAATTTTTTCTAAAATGAAAACATCTTCTATCCTTCTCACCAATTACGGGGTATTTATTTTTAATCATGATCCGTTGATTCAACAAAGTAGATTCGTATCCCTTTTTTCCATTTTCTTTTTCGGCATAGAGCGCTTCGGAATACGTTGCAAAACCTTCTTGAATCCACACATCCGCTAAATCTTTTACCGTAATACTATTTCCCCACCACTCGTGCGCTGTTTCGTGCAAGATGATGTAATCCGTGGAACTTCCATATCCATTTTTATAGCCTTGACCATAGGCAATAGCCGATTGATGTTCCATTCCGGCATAAGGCGATTCGACCAATTTAAATCCATCACGATACCACGGATATTCGCCAAATAACTCTTCATACGCTTTCAAAATGGGAACAACCTGCTCGAAATGACGTTTCGCCATTAGATAATGAGGCTCAAGAACATAATAATCAAGTTGCAAAATTTTATCATTAATCCCTTTATACTTTTCATTAAAATGGCGAAATTTACCAACGTAAATGGTTACGTTGTAAGAATTAATCGGATAAGATACAAACCAATTATAGGTTTTATAATCACCATTTTCCGTTGAGCCTTCCAGTTGTCCGTTTCCAACAGCAACAAGCTCTTTAGGAACAGTGTAATGCATTCGGACACTATCCGCTTCGTCAGAAGTGTGATCTTTTAATGGCCACCATAAGCTGGCACCATCCGTTTCACACGCCACACCTAACCACGGATATTTAGCATCATCTTTTTCCCAAACAAAACCGCCTTTCCAGGGTGCCTTCTTCGCTTCCTCAGGTTTTCCATTATAGGCAATTTCCAAGATAAAATCTTCCCCTTTTTTACGACTAATGTCAACGAAAACTGCACGTTCATTCCGCGTAAAATTTAAGGCTTCTTGCGTATCTTTATCTATCAACTTCGTGATTTCAAAATTGGGATGAAGATCAATTTGTAATTTAGAGAAATCCGTTTGGGCAATTGCATGAATTTGAACTACACCGTCCAACTTTTTTTTATCTGAATCTACTGTTAGCGAAAAATCATAATAATGTACATCATAGCAGGATCGCAGTTCAGTCAACTCGCCCAACAAAATTGTTTCATTCGAGTATTTTATGGCTTTTCCTGTTTTGTTAGGGTTATGCACTTTGAAATGTACGCCAACCAGAGCACAAGAGTTAAGAAGTAGAGCAATAAAAAGAAGTCCAAAAAATCGCATGAGTAAACGGTTAAATAAGAGCACTAAGGTAAACAATTGACATTAATCTTAAGCGAATACTTCGAGAATACACTTAAAGTCACCCAAAAAACTGACATTTGCAATTCAATAAGCGCTCACAACACCGTAATTTTAGACCATGAATTCAACTACAGCCACTATCGTTTTCGTCATTGTTATGCTTCATCTTGCAGCAGGTTTTATTTGGCTTGCGTATAAAATGCGCAAACGCGACTAATACAAAAATCCCAATTGATTTTCATCAATTGGGATTTTCTCCACGAAACAAAAACAGACCTAGTTAAAGGCCGGCTTGCCACATCCTTTGCCATTCCACAGCATAAATCCTGCTGGCAAACCTTCATCTAACATCAAGCGAGGAAGGAAAATATCTGCATCCATTGCGACGTCATTTCCTTGCAAATTTAATCCCAACATTGAGCGCAATTGATTGGCACCAGAATTACTCGCAGTAGCTGCCGCATCTACATCAGCGCGACTAATAATTTGGCGGGATGCGTAAATTTTAGCCCATCTTTCAGCGACATTGATTTGAATCAAAGCCGATTCATTCCCTTCGCTATTCTGGTCCAAATTCACTGATTCATCCAATATCTCGTTCACATTCATCATGGTATTACGCTCTTTAAAATCGTACTTTAAATTACCAGAAAACAAGTTATTATTCATTATCATTGGAGTGCTTTGACTATAAACACCACCCATATGACCGAAAGCAAATACATTTTTCTCGAGAGTTACTTTCAAATTTTGATCCGTTTTGCAACCATTACCACCGTAACTTGCCACAGCGTCGTGTTTCCAAGTAAAGAGTGTTGTATTGTTTTGCACGTGGTATTTCGGAATCAATTTATCATCCGATCCTGTATAACCAGTCATCAGTTGAATCGCATTGCCGGTATTATTAATAAGAAGATTATTATAAATGACACATTTACCACCTGCATGCACACGCGTTGAAAGCGCACCTTGTGTTGGAGCTGTATTCATAATGACACAATGCTGTACTTTCACATCTGTGTATTTACTCCCTGTGATCACAATGCCGCCCGACTCAGGGGCCGGATTTTTATTGGTTGGTGCATTTGCCGTTCTGCGAATAGCCAAATCTTGATCCTCGTGATATCGGTTACGTGGACCATTGTCAATTATTAATCCTTCTACAACGATTTCTGATCCTTCAGACAATTGCCCATTGTCTTCCCGTTGTTGATCAGTGCGAATATAAATTCGAGGAGATGTTGATTTCATATAATCATTTGTTCCTGTCATAATCGTTTTATATTCGCCCCATGGATCCCGTTTTGTAAAGGTTTCATCATAACCTCCATAAATCTTAACGGGAACGTTAATTTCGTCAGATCCCATATCACCTTTACTCGTATATGTGCCTGCTGCAATATAAATGATGTCGTTTGGTTTGAGGTGATGAATGATATTACCGAGATCTTTCGCCGGTTTTTTTTTCGTTCCGAGTTGACCTGTACCTCTAGTTGCGCTCACATACCATTCTCTACCAGCAGCGGCAAATTTTGGTGAATCATGCGTAGACGTACCTGCATTGTTTTTAGTCGTTGAATTTGAAGAAGAACTCCCAGCACCTGAAAACCCATTACGAATTGAATTCAAACTGATTTGCCCGAAAATAGACGAACCAAAAAAGAGCAAACCAATGCTCAGTATTAAACACTTTCTCATCCTGAATAATTTTAGATTTGTTTGAACAAACCTAAACTAATCATGAGAAATGAGCTTCACCCACTTGGGTGAAATTAATGATTTTAGACGCTTTTTTGATTTTTTAGGAGACTTCCTTTGATCGCCGCCTGTGTTCGATTATTTACGTCTAACTTCGTATAAAGACTAAGTATATGGGTTTTAATCGTGTTCACTGAAAGAAATAATTTTTCTCCAATTTCTTTATTCGATAAACCCAAAACAAGTGCGTCCAAAATTTCCTGCTCACGTTCAGATAACTTATCTTCTAATACAATATTGAGGTCTGAATTGGAGTGTGAATTATCCTCTCTCGACGCTTCAAGCTCCTCTTTCAAACGCAGGGTTTCGTTCAAACGCAGTCGAATTTCTGCACGCAAATTAGCCATTCTAACATCTGCATTTTTTTTCATGAAATAGAAACTAATCGACAAAAATAAAACTACTAAAACCGATATAGTTAGCCATAAACGTTGAACGGACAGTCGACCTTGATTCACTTTATTTTCTTCGTCTAATAATTGATTCTGAATGAAGATTTTGGCACTTTCCAAACTATCGATAAGGTGTTTTTGATTGTATTCAAACTGGTACTTCCCTCTTAATATCGCGCGTTGATTATCCAAACTATTGATACTGTCGTGGAGTGTCGCGTAAGTTTCGAAATAGGTTAAAGCTTTTGCTGTTTCATTTTTTGCTTTGTAGATTTTATAGAGAATTTTTGCCGCCTCCTTTTTTTCGTAGGAGTAATCCCAATCATCAGCTATATCGAATCCTTCGGAAGCATATTGTTCAGCTTTTCCCAATTGATTTGTAATGAAATAAATATTCCCAATTTTATAGAGTGAAGTTGCCGTTCCTCGATTCAACTTTAATCGACGGCGAATATCCAAACCCAATTGATAATAATATAAGGCGGTATCGATTTGATTTTGTTGCTCAAAAACAGAACCCATATTGCTATAGGTATAGGACAACCCATATTCATCATTCGATCGAAGTCGAATGTCAAGCGCTTTATGGAAATAGGCCAACGATTGATCATAATCTTTTATATTCCGGTAAAAAGAGCCTAAATTATTATAATTCGTAGCTAAACTGGCTTCATTTCCTAATTCCTGATTGAGTTTAACACATTGCAGAAAATACTTTTGAGCTTGTTGGTTATTCCCTAAATCTACATGGAGGTTCGCCATATTATTGAGAATAACCGGAAACTCAGATTTAAGCTCTAAACGTTGTGCAACACCTAAACTTTTGAGGTTATAATCCAAGGCTTCCGCAATATTCCCTTTTTCCGCTTTAAGGTAGCCCATCCAACCGTAAGCTTCACCCATTCCGTTTAGATCTTCTACCTTTTCCGACAATTCCATCCCTTTTAGAACAAAATATTCTGCTGAGTCAGGATTTTGATAAATAAAAATACGGGCTAAATGGTAAAAGGCATCAATACGCACGCTATCTGCTGTATGTTGCGCCTTCGAGAGTTCAATCAACGAATCTCGTGTTTCAGGACCAACATCTTGCGCATGAGAGAAACCACCAAAAAGTGTTAAAAGGGAGCTAAAAACTACAATTTTAAGATCGTCCAAATACATAGTCAAATATAGCGCAACTTATCCAAAACCAAAATAAAACGAAGAGTGTAAATGTATCGTCCGTTTTATAATTTATGCAATCCAATCAGCGTATCACCTTCTTCAAGATCCGCTAAAAGATGATTTTCTGCATCCAAGGTATTGAACGAAATTCCATCTGCCAGTACCTCAGCACAAATATAATCCGCATTTGAATCGATAGCCGCTTTTACAATATCATTCGTATCAAAAGTCAAATTAATGCGATCCATCACTTCTAGGCCACTGTCTTTGCGGTAATTTTGAATACGACTAACGAGTTCACGAGCAATTCCTTCGCTTTTTAATTCATCCGAGAGCGTAATATCCAATGCTACCGTCATTCGGCCTTCAGAAGCCACTAACCAACCTGGAATATCATCAGTTGTGATATCAAAATCTAAGAGATCCAATTCAATATCGGTATCCATTAAATTTCCTTTCCAACCCTCATTTTGTTCAACATTTGAAATATCTACATTTGTCCATGTTGCTACCATGGCCGCAATTGCTTTCATTTGTTGTCCATATTTTGGACCAATTGTTTTGAAATTCGGCTTGATTTTTTTGACTAAGATGCCTTCCGTATCTTCTAACATTTCAATTTCTTTGATATTGGTTTCAGACAATACAATATCTTTTACATCTTCCAAGCGTCTAGCAAAATCGGCATCTAAAACAGGCACCATAATTTTTTGCAAGGGCTGACGCACTTTTAATTTAGCGCCTTGACGTAAACCTAAAACCATGGAAGATACCTTTTGAGCAATTGCCATTTTTTCTTCCAAATCTAAGTCGATTTCTATTGCATTCACAGCTGGATAATCTGCTAAGTGAACAGACTCCGCTTTTTGCAAATTCGAAACAGCATTCAAATCTTGGAAGAGTTGATCCATAAAAAATGGAGCAATGGGAGCGCTGAGGATAGAAACAGCTTCTAAACAACGATAGAGCGTTTGATAAGCAGAAATTTTATCCTCCGAATAGTCCCCTTTCCAGAAACGTCTTCTACATAAACGAACATACCAATTGGACAATTCGTCCGAGACAAAACCTTGAATTAAACGACCTGCTTTCGTTGGTTCGTATGCTGCAAAAGCTTTGTCTACCTCACCAATTAAAGTATTTAATTTCGATAAAATCCAACGATCAATTTCTGGACGTTTCGAAAAATCCACTTGCGGTTCGGCGAAACTAAAATTGTCAATATTCGCATAAAGAGCAAAGAAAGAATACGTATTGTATAAGGTTCCAAAGAATTTACGTTGCACCTCAACGATTCCCTCTTCATCAAATTTTAAGTTATCCCAAGGTTGCGCATTGGTAACCATATACCAGCGTGTCGCATCTGGTCCATATTGAGCTAAGGTTTCAAAAGGTTCAACTGTATTCCCTTTACTCTTGGACATTTTCTGTCCATTTTTATCCTGAACCAAACCGTTGGACATGACGTTTTTGTAAGCCACAGAATCAAAGACTAAAGCTGCAATTACATGTTGGGTATAAAACCAGCCACGTGTTTGATCAACTCCTTCTGCAATAAAGTCAGATGGGAAGCCTTTACGGTCATCTATCATTTCTTTGTTTTCGAAAGGATAATGGTGTTGTGCATACGGCACCGAACCAGAGTCAAACCAGACATCAATTAAATCAGCTTCACGCTTCATTGGTTTTCCGGAAGGAGAAACAAGCGTCAATTGGTCAACGTAGTTTTTATGCAGATCCACAAGCTCATAATTCGCTTTTGACATATCACCCGGAACAAATTCAACTAAAGGATTAGTTTTCATAATTCCCGCATCCACAGACTTTTGAACTTCAAATTTCAGCTGTTCGATTGACGAAATACAAATTTGTTCTGATTTATCTTCAGAGGTCCAAACCGGAATCGGAATTCCCCAATAACGTGACCGCGAAAGGTTCCAATCGTTCGCAGTAGCCAACCAATTTCCAAATCGACCTTCACCTGTAGCTTTCGGTTGCCAATTAATCGTTTGATTTAATTCGACCAAACGTTCACGATTCTCTGCAACTTTAATAAACCAAGAATCCAAGGGATAATAAAGGATCGGTTTATCAGTTCGCCAACAATGTGGGTAAGAGTGTTCGTATTTCTCAATATTAAACGCTCTATTTTCAATTTTTAATTTGAGTGTGATTCGTTCGTCCACACTCATATACGCCTTCAAATCGGAGATAATCGCATTGAGATTCTCTTTTTGGATGGCTAACTCAACTTCTTTTTCGTTTCCTTCAAGATATTCTGCTTTGACATATTCTCCTGCAAAACCAAAAATAGGGTCTGCCACTTCTTTTCTAAAACGGCCTTGCAAATCAACCAAAGGCACAGCTTTACCATGCTCATCCAAGATTAACATAGGAGGAACGCCAGCCGCTTTTGCAACCAACATATCATCCGCACCAAAAGTAGGTGCCGTGTGAACGATACCCGTTCCATCTTCAGTTGTGACAAAATCTCCAGAAATAACCACAAATGCTTTATCCGCATCCTCAAAAGGCAATGTATAGGGCAATAATTGCTCGTATTTAATTCCGACTAAATCGGTACCTTTACATTCGCCTAAAACGGTGTATGGAATTTTCTTATCGCCGGCAGAATAATTGAGAAGATCAACGGAATCAACCGCTACATATTTTTTACCAAATTGTTTACCAACCAAACCTTTAGCTAGTATCACTTCAATTGGCTCATGCGTATACTGGTTATATGTTTTAACCAAAACATAGTCAATTTTAGGGCCTACTGTTAGCGCCGTATTAGAGGGCAACGTCCACGGAGTAGTGGTCCAAGCTAAGATATACAACAGCTCAAGATGCGCACCTTCAAACGGAACGATTTGATCAGTTTTCACCTTAAATTGAGCGACACAGGTTGTATCCTTCACATCCTGATAAGCGCCAGGTTGGTTAATTTCATGCGAACTTAAACCTGTTCCTGCTTTCGGCGAATAAGGTTGAATGGTGTATCCTTTATACATCAAATCTTTAGCATAAATCTGACCTAAGAGCCACCAAACGGACTCCATGTATTTGCTATCATAGGTAATATATGGATCATCCATATTCACCCAATAGCCCATTTTTACAGTCAATTTATTCCATTCATCCGTGTAACGCATGACAGACTCACGACAAGCGCGATTATAATCTTCAATCGAAATTTTGGTTCCGATATCCTCTTTAGTAATACCGAGTTCTTTTTCTACTTTCAATTCGACAGGCAAACCATGTGTATCCCAACCGGCTTTGCGCTTTACTTGAAATCCCTTCAGCGTTTTATAACGACAAAATATATCCTTAATTGAGCGTGCCATTACGTGGTGAATACCGGGCATACCATTCGCTGAGGGAGGTCCTTCGGTAAAAATAAAAGGGGTATTTCCTTCACGAGAATCAATACTTTTTTGGAAGATGTTATTTTTCTCCCACATTTCCAATACTTTTTCGGCTACGTTTGGTAGGTTAAGCCCTTTATATTCAGGATATTTCTTGCTCATTTTTACAATCACTAATTTGAAGCCACAAAAATAGGGAATTTTTATGAAGAAAGGATTCTAAGAAGTCGTGAAGGTACGTGAAGATTACTCTTCGTTCCAATCAACCAATTTTATCGCTCCATCATTACCAAAAGGACCTTGTTGTTGGCCATCCACTTGTGGACGCCAAAGATCGCCTCCATCACCTCCATGATTAACAATAAAAATCTGATCAAAATAAGGTCTTGCCTGGTTGGTGATAAAAACAGTAACATCTCCCCCGTCACCACCTTTGCCGCCATATTTACTAATACCTCCTTTACCACCAACAGAGTATATCTCCAGTAAGCCGAGACCTACACGCAAGTACTTTGTATATTCTCCACCTAAGTCCTTACGAATGACGATTTTCAAGTACCCGGTCCCATTTATTGTTTTAAACTTAGACACATAAACATCTAAATCTGGTGCCTTACCTCCAACAATATTTGGGTCGCTATTATTAGTTAGCGTTTGCGAATTATCAATAAACTCAATATTCACACGTCCGGCAATAGGAATTTTACGGAAGCCATCATTAGAATTGGCGCGAGGATCATATCCATTTTTTCCTGAAAAATAAACCGCTTGAATCCCATCATATAAAATTGGCGCAACTACTGTCGCGTTAATGGATCCTTTTCGTCGCAATTTTACAGAAAAAACAACTTGCGGATCTTCATATGCATCATCTGCAATTTTTAAGGTCAAAGAGGTGCGTGTTTTATCATGAATCACTGCACCTTTCTCTAAGACGAAAACATAGTCAGCAAAATTGATGGTTGTATTTGATTCGGTAGAAAAAATTTCTGATGAATCTTTCAGAACCGTCTTCAACGAAATCTCCACCAAATTTCCAGGCATGATATCATTTGCCTTATAGACAAATTCCACTCTTGCAATTTGTTTGAGTAAACCCGGTTTGATAAAAGATAGTCCAAAAAGAGCAAAAACAAGAAAAAGGAATGGTTTAATAGGCATTTATTAAGGCTATTGTCATCTTTAATAGATCAAAAATTATACCACTAAGGCATCCTACCAAATTTAGTAAAACTAATTGAATAGAAAATTAAAATAATTTGTGCAATTTCTAGTTTTGAATTCTGCGATAAATGCATCCCCGTTTAATAAGCAAATAACAATTTTCGGTAATTGATCAGCAAAAGCGTCTAAAACTTGAAGAACCACATCACCGTGGGTATTGGAAAAGAAAAATTGTTACTATTCTCATACTTGCTTAACCATCTAAATACCGACACGCCAACTAATGAAATTTGAAAAGCCGATTTCTCCGTTTTTTGGAAGCGCATACCGGGCATGACAAATAGAGCAGTATACCTTTTAGTGTAAGGCTCAACATCATGCCTATAATAGCCTGGTGTACTAGGAAAAACATCATAGTTGGGTTCTGTGATAGTTGTTGTATTGACACCTATCCTTTGTTGTCCAAAAACGCCAATCATTGAATCAAAGACAAAACTTGCCTTTGCCCCAACTTTAACAATTCCTGCAACTGAAAAAATTGGCCCTCTTGTATTATTCCTATCGAAGGAATTCTCATAATAAGGATTATTGCTGTAAACAGTCGTTGCAGCAGGTAGCACGGTATTCGGTTCAATGTTAATATGAGCATATCCACCTGAAAATGTAATGTTCTTTGAACGCGACCCAATCGTTATATTGCCAAAATAGAGCCCTCCAAAACTTGCAAAACTATTGAGATAACCTGAGGTACCAAATAATGAGCCGATCGACAAGTTAATCTTTTCATTTTTCGTTTTCACTGAGTATTTAGCAGCAAGCACCAATGGACTCACAATCCAAGTAGTCATCACGCCCAATGAAAAACGATCACTTAATGCAAAATGCACCTCTGGCCCATACAAATTCACCAAAGCATAATTTTCACCCTTTTTAATTGCCAAGGCATTGGTGGTAAAAGCATATCGCGTTGTAAAAGGCCCTTCCTCTCTGAATTCACCATAAATAATATCTGATTCATTTTCAATTTTTGAGATTCGACTTATGTCGGATTTTAGAATATAAATCTTTCCTAGCGCTTGTGTTTCTATGAGAATCTCTCTACCGTCGTCACTTAAAATCACACCGATATATTCTGAACCATCATTCTTAACAACCAATGAAAGTTGTCTCGTTTTGGAAGTGTCTTGCGCAGGTTCTTGGCTAAAGGCTGCTTGAGCCAAAAAAAAGCACATAAACAAGGACATTAAAATTTTACTTTTCATAGCAAACTCGTTAAAGCTTTATACCAATGTATGCAAAAAAACGAACATCAGAGCAGCGCAAGAATAAATAGCACTATTTTTTCTTTTTATAGGGCCTAATAATCAACCTCAAACCATTGTTATAGCGGAAATAATTCCAACTCCAATTTACAAAAACAACCAATCTATTTCTAAAACCTACGAGTAACATAAGATGCACAAACATCCAAATGAACCAAGCGAACATCCCTTGAAATTTAAACTTACCTGTTTCGACCACGGCTTTATTTTTACCAATTGTGGCCATAGAACCTTTATCATTGTAGTGAAAAGGTTCTATTTTTTGTTTCTTCGTTTTACGGTTAAATGTTTTCGCCAAATACGCCCCTTGCTGCGCTGCAACAGAAGCTAACATAGGATGTCCTTCTTTGTTATTGTCAGATTGAACAAGTGCCGCATCACCTAAGACATAAATCGAATCGATACCATTTAGTTGGCAAAACTCATTGACGATCACCCTATTTCCACGTCCAATTTGGTCTGCATTTATGCCGGCAGGAATATTTCCTTTTACACCAGCAGCCCAAATCAGTGTGTCCGTATTAAAGATTTGGCCATTCGTGGTAACAATTCCGTCCTCATATTTTTCTACCCGTGTTTGCGTCCAAACATGAACGCCCAATTTTTGTAAATATTCATGCGCTTTTTGTGATGATTTTGGATCCATTGGAGCTAAGACGCGGTCAGCAGCCTCAATCAAGTGAATTTTCATCAATCTCAAATCGAGATCTGGAAAATCCTTAGGTAGGACTTGTTTTTTTAATTCGGCGAGCGCTCCTGCCAATTCAACACCCGTTGGACCAGCGCCTACGATTACGAAACTCATCAATTTTTCGCGCTCAATAAGATCAGTTGCATTAAGAGCTGTCTCAAAATTTTGCAGCATTTTACTTCTTAAATCCAAGGCTTCAGTCAAGGACTTCATGGGTAATGCATTTCGCTCGACACCTGCATTCCCGAAAAAATTATTGGTTGCTCCAGTTGCAAGGATCAAATAATCATAGCGTAAATTTCCGATTGAAGTGGAAACGATTTGCTCATTCACTTGAATTGTATTTACCTCTGCCATCCGAAAGAAAATATTTTCCTTTGCGTTAATTATTTTTCGAATCGGGTAAGCAATAGAGTCGGGTTCTAGACCCGCAGAAGCCACTTGATACATCAGTGGCTGAAATGTGTGGTAATTATTCTTATCAATAACGACAACCTGATACTTTCGAGAATCGATTTGTCTGACAAATTTGAGTCCGGCAAATCCCGCACCGACAACCACAATTCGCGGCAAATCAATTATTGGGATGTTCATTGTTTTTTTACAAAAATACAAAAAAAAGACCCCTTTTGTGTCGAAAAGGGGTCTTTAAATACATAGCTAAAAGTTAGGCTAGTTTTTCACGATTTTTACGAGCTCCTGCTTATCATTAGAGCGAATACGAATAAAATAAGTTCCAGCGGCTAAAGACTCCACATTGACCAAAGCACTATTTGTAGCCGACCCATTAAAAATCAGTTTACCATCTGCGTTTAATAATTCATAAAAGAAATTGCCCGGATATGCAATCGTCATAAATGTTGCAGAAGGGTTTGGATATACGCTAAGGATCAACACATCATTTTCACGAATCGAAACTTGGCTTCCCAATTCAACCGTTTGAGCACCTAAGCATCCCAAACTATCTTTAACAACAAGAATATATGTTCCACCTGTTAGCGAAGTAAGATCTTCGGTGTCGTCAAAATCACCCGTCATATCATTATCCCAATCATAAAGATAAGGTGCCGTTCCGCCAACAACAGTTGCGTCAATTGAACCGTCTACACCGTCAATTTCATCCACGGTTACGTAGGTTATTTCAATTTCATCATAAACTAAAATATCAACACTATAACTACAATCCGCCGGATTATCACTCGTAGCCGTATACGTGGTAACACCTGCCATTGTAGTCGTAAATGGCTCCCCATTAATAACACCACCATCCCATGTGATTGTTCCTGCACCTGAGGCATCTAGCGTAAACGTGTCTCCAAAACAAACTGTTGTTGAAGAAACACTTACTGTAAGCGGTTCACATAATACTGTGATGATAATTTCACCATTTCCAGCACGAATTCCACTTATCGTGCTGCCCGAGAGTACACCGCCAAGATAGGATGACCCGCCACCGGAACCAGCAGCATATGCTGCACCGCCGCCGTAATAGCCACCACCACCACCGGCAACGTGATATTCGCCTGTACCACCTATACCAAGTTCTCCATTTGTCCCACCTCCTGCTCCAATTCCACCAGCCATTGCACTTCCTCCAGTTGCAATTGCATAACCTGCAAGGGAAATTCCATCTCCACCTGTTAATCCGCCACCAGCGCCACCTGTTCCGTGATCAGGACAACCCGTATTTCCGCCGCCGCCGCCACCAGCAACAATAATACGATCAGCTAAATCTGTTCCACCAACGCGCACGTCAGAGGCACCGCCGCCGCCGCCGCCATATTGACCTGCAACACCGCCGCCATTAAAACCTCCAGGAGAGGCTCCACTTATTGTTGTTGAAGGCTTTCCTCCTACATATACGTTTAATACTTGACCGGGAGTAACATCTAAATTACCAATCGCGTAACCTCCAAAGCCACCATCATCATCTATTGAACCACCGCATACTTCAGAACCACCGCCTTGAGCTCCCCAAGTTTCAATTTGGATACTTGTGACTCCTGCGGGAACGACATATGTTTCAGATGCTCCAGTGTATGAAAATGTTGTGACTTGCCCAAACACATGGCCAAAACCTAGACTGGCTGCTATTAAAAAAAGATTTTTAAATGTAAAATTTTGTTTCATAGTTTTTTTTTCAAAACTATGAAATAAATCCCTTCCAAGAACTGAGTAAAATCATCTAATTGATTAACTGCATCATTTGATTTATAAACGACATGAAAAAGAAAACCCTCTTTTTATTCTTGTAATAAAAAGAGGGTTTTCTTTTTCATAAACGTTGAGTTAGTTTTTAGTAATCTGAATTGAGCGTTTATAATGATTAACTGTCACCTCCAGGAGGTAAGAACCACTTGCCAATGTTGAAAAATCAATTTGTTCAAAATCAACGCCTGATCCTACCATCAATTCAGCACCATTCAATGCGAATAGCTTATATTCAAATGCGCCTTGAAGGTTGATATTAAGATGATCTGTTGTTGGATTGGGGTAAACCAACACTGTATTATCGTCCAATTCAACAAGTGACAATTGTGTTGTAACAACAATCGTTTCAGTAACCGTGCAATTTTTAGAATCTTTCACCGTCACTGCATATGTTCCACCGGCCAAGCCCGTTAAATCTTCTGTATCGTCATAATCACCCGTTCCGTCATTGTCCCAATCAAAACTATATGTTGGAGTTCCTCCCGTTACCGTTATATCAATCGCACCGTCTCCACCTATTTCTTCGCCTATAGTTGTATAGGTGATAAACAGCTCTTCATTCACGTCAACCGTTACCTCATCCGTCCCCTCACAACCAAATTCATTCATTCCAGTAACCGTAAATACGTGCGCTCCTGCCTCTGTTGGTGTATACGATACGCCGTCCATAACAGGTGCGGGTGTCCATTCAAAAACATCAGCACCGGAGCCCGTGAGGATTATGCTTTCTCCAAAACAAATAGATGGATCATCAACACTAGCAACAATTGTCGGAGACGGGAAAACTTCCAATGTAATTGTATCCGAATTAACACAACCGATTCCGTTAGTACCAGTAACAATATAAGTTGACAGACCTAGAGGGGGTGTAAAAGGCTCGTCGTCCACAACCCCGGGAACATCCCATACGTAGCTTGTCGCACCTGTTCCATACAACACAATCTCCATTCCCTCACAAATAAATACTTCATCTACATGTGCTATAACATTCGGTGGAGGATAAACAAGAATTTCAACATTCGCTCCGCAATCGTCACCGTCAGAACTGACGGCGGTATATGTAATAAATCCAAATTCATCTGGCGTAAACGGTTCTCCATTAACAATTCCATCAGACCAAATTATCGTAGCACCACTTTCAGACGTTGCATCAAGTGTTAAAGATTCACCAAAACAAATTGTTTCATCTGAAACAGTCACAGTTAAAGGAGTACATAATATTGTTATTATGATCTGACCGTTTCCTGAACGTAAGCCGCCTGTTGTTGAGCCATCCAATACGCCACTTGTATAGGATGATCCTCCACCACCTCCCGCAGCATATCCACCTCCACCACCAAAATATCCACCTCCACCACCACCAACGTGATAACCACCTGTTCCTCCGACACCTGTTACACCAGCAGACCCGACTCCGCCACCAGCTCCACCAGCCACAGCAGTACCTCCCATTCCTGCGGGATAACCACCAGATAAATTAATTCCGTTAGACCCTGTATAACCACCTCCAGCACCGCCAGTACCATGGTCAGGGCATCCGGTATTTCCGCCCCCGCCGCCGCCAGCAACGAGGATTCGATTACCCAAAGCAATACCCCCGTAACGCACATCCGTTGCACCGCCACCGCCACCGCCATATTGACCCGCTGCACCACCGCCATTAAATCCTCCCGGAGCACCAGACCCTAACGTAACAGTGGGTTTTCCGCCAACGTACAGGGTATATGTATCACCAGGTGTTACAATTAGATTGCCAACAGCATACCCCCCTAGGCCTCCGTCTACTTCGGTGGTCCCGCCGCAAACCTCTGAGTCGCCGCCCTGAGCACCCCACGTTTCAATCTGAATATAACTGACGCCGGGCGGAACGATATAGATTTCAGATGCACCTGTATAATCGAAAGTGGTAACCTGTGCCTGGCTAGATAAGCTTGCCGCAATCAGTCCACCTAAAAAAATGTAAAAAATTTTCATATTTGAAATAATTAGTTGTACACAAATCTAAACAATTCTATGCTGAATCAAACCAATTCAATAAAATAATTTCCACTCATTTAAATGCTGTTATAATTAATTAAACTGCTGGTTTTCATATAAGAGGATAGAATGCATCACAAAAGTGTTCTATCTTTTTTTGATTCTCATTGAGAATGATAGAAATAATGTCAAAACGCGTTTCTGGATCAATGTTTTTATCGTCAATATATGCATTGGCAACTTTTACAATTGCCCTTTGTTTTTGTTTAGTGACTGTAATTTCGGGACCAGCCATAAAATCGGAGTTTCGCGTTTTGACTTCAACCACGACTAAATAACCCTGATGTTCTGCTATTATGTCAACTTCCAGATGTCGAAATCTGTAATTTTTTTCGAGAATTTTATATCCTTTTTGTATTAAAAAATCGCGTGCAATTCGCTCACCTTGCATACCCAATTCGTTATGATCAGCCATATTTATTTTCAAATTACGTGAATAGTGGTCTGAGTGGTTTTCTCGGATAGGGTTTTACAAATGTATGAGAAATTCTCCAAAAAAATTAATTTGGATACATTCTTCCTAATAATTGCAAGACTCTAGTTTAATAATTTCCTACATTTGGTAACAAAAATGGCAGAATCAATTATAGAATTGTATGAAAAAAGAGATCTCCTTCATAACACTTATCTTACTCTTGATGATACCCCTTGCTGGTAAGTCACAAAATTATTCATTCAAAAAGAAATTTGGGACACAGAAAAATGCCATGTATTTTTATTGGGGTTATAACCGCGCTGTCTATTCTAAAAGCGACATTAACTTTTACAGCGCGGACTATAATTTCACCCTTCGTGATGCGCGAGCACAAGACAGACCCGTTCGAACATTCAAAACATACGTTAATCCAACGACAATAACAGTTCCACAGTTTAATATTAGATTGGGATGGTATTATAAGTTTCGCTGGGATTTCTCCATTGGGTACGACCATATGAAATACGTTATGCGCGATAACCAATACGTTTATATCAATGGGAATGCCGGCACAACAACATCAAGTCAACTCGCAGGAAACTATACCGATTTAGACGGTTTGGTTCTGATTAGACCTCAAGATTTGCATTATGAAAACACGAATGGATTAAATTACGTTTCCATTCAATTAAACAATACATCACCATTATTCAAAACGAAGGATCGTAAATTTGCAATCCAACGGCGATTAGGAATGGGATTAGGGCCTGTAATTACACAAACTGATTTTATGTGGGACGGGCAAGAATATCATTCCGGTCAGCGGCAAAAATTTGCTGGATACGGAATATCCGTTCACACTGGCGTTCGATTTGACTTCTTCAATCGTTTTTTTCTACAATCTAATTGGTCAGGAGGTTTTATTCACCTTCCAAAAAACGCAACAATCATGGAACTTGACCATTTTGCCAAACAAAAATTTGTTTACGGTCAATGGGAACTTTTAGGGGGCGTTCTCTTCTATATTCGTACCAAAAACGGCTGTGAAACCTGTCCAGATTGGAATTAATTGTAGAGCACTGGCTTATCAATATTCCGTTCTTTAAAATGAATATCAAAATCTTCTAATTCTTTTAAAATCGGCAAATAAACCGTTTTGCTTAAAGGCAATTGTACACCTGTTAACTTTATCGTTCCATTCAGGATTAATTTTGCGCAGATGGCAACTGGCAGTCCAACCGTATTACTCATGGCTGTGTACGTTCGATCTTCTCCAATCGACACCATATGTGAATTTACCTCTTTGAATTCACCATTTACAATGTATACAAATTTATGCCACATGACGATCATGTCTTTATCCGTTTCTTTAAGAGACCATTTTTCTTCAAGAATTTTTTGCAAGAACCCCGCTGGGGACACATCCTCTTTTAAATCTAAGACGGTAGAATCAAAAATGCCTAACCATTCTAATTTCTCGAAAATCGGATCATCCTGGTCAATTTTAAGATAATGTTTTAATTTTAATTCAACCGAATCTGTTGGGTTATATGCTAAAAACGAATTTATAAATTGACGTTTGGTCATCTCTTTGCTACCTTCTAAAATATAGGTATCATCCGTTGCACCTAATTGAACAAAAACGTCCCAAGATTTAGAGAAATTTTTTCGCCGAAGTGTACCCCGATATATGGTTGGAATATCTTGTAAGCCATAGATGTCGCGATATTTTAGTGAATCACGATTCGCATAGCCTTCAAATTTACCGAATCCTTCAATTTCAATCACCTCTGTTCTACGAAACAATTTATTATAGGGTATATATTTATATTGCCCTTCTTGAATAAATTTTGCAGCGCTCCCTTGACCGGCAAGTACAACATTTCGGGGATTCCATGTAAATTTATAATTCCACGGATTATCGTCACTTTCAGGAGCAATTAAGCCGCCCGTAAACGATTCGAAGATATGCATCTTGCCTCCTTTTTCCTCAATCTCATCTAATAATTTTTTGGCGCTCATATGATCAATACCGGGATCCACACCAATTTCGTTCATCATAATAATACCCGCTTCCTTTGCTTCTTTATCCAGTTCGTGCATTGCGTCAGAAACATAAGAAGGTGTTATTAAATTCGTTTTGAAGCGAATACAATCTTTTGCAACTTCAATGTGAAGACTTGCGGGTAACATGGAAACAACTAAATCAGCCCATTCGATAAGCGGTTGTCGTTGCAAGGGATCTAGACCATTCAATTGAAACCCTTCGGCACGATCGCAATGACTTACTTTTTGTTTTGCTAGTTCACCATTTTGATCTCCCACCTTCAGATACCAATCTTCTTGTTCTGCATTTTGCGTAAAATACCTTAACATAGACGAAGCCGAAAGTCCTGCGCCAATTACCAATATATTTTTCATGTGAGTAGCCGTGTTTTTTCTAGTAAACTAGGACAAAGCTAATGATTTTGTTCCGTTAGAAATAAAACTTGGGCCTGAGATTTTGGAAAAATATTAACAAGACAAAAAAAAGTGCTGTTAAAAAGATGATCGTAAATAGTTTACGGTCTGCTCCCTTAAACTTGTATCAAATAAACTAATTATGGGAGCAATTTTATCACTACAAGAAAAATTCATCATCAAGGAAGTTACCTATGAAGCTGGCGACTATTTTGTTAAAGCAACATGCGATATTCTTTCCAAAGGTAAACGGATTGAGACAGAAATATTGATTTCGCATACCGATTTAAATCGAATCATTGCAAAAATCATGTCAAACGGATACGAATTTGAAGTACAACATGTGAACACGTTAGCATTTGAAGACGGAACTTCGATCATTGATTATTCGTTCGAAAATGTATTCGGTGACCAAATTGTGCTAGAAAATTTTGAATTCGCACAAGGAGTTAAACAAATTAGAGCCTAGCCAAAAAATAGACACCTTAAAACTTACATATGAAAACGACATTCGAAATTTCACCAGACTTTACAATAAGAACAATCGTATCCGTCAAAGAACTTATGTCCCATGACCTTATTTATATTTATCATCATTTGCACATAGGCGCTATTGTTCAGCTTGACTTGGATGGAGAAAACGTCAAAGGCGAGCCTTCGTACAGCGTTCGCTTTAAAGGGTTCTTACTCGGATTCATTACGATAAGCGGCGCTGTTCGTTCACTTTACGAAGGAGTCAAAACATTTGAAGGAGAAGTTTCCGACTTGAACAAGCAAAAATTTTTACCGATAAAAGGAATTGACCTCTCTCTTCAGGCAACCAAAATGCGTATGGTCTCGTAATACTGAAAAAAAAGAATTATCTTTACATTAATTGCAGGTATTAACAATTGCCATATTTGCGTTCTAAAACGTGAGCCATGATTTGTTAATCAAGCAATTGATAAAATTAACACAGATGAAAAAACTCTATTTTATACTCAGTATTAGTGGCTTAGCTGCACTTACAGCTTGTACAGATCACGAAATCGTTCCGCCACCGGTTCCGTTAGTTGATCTAAATTGCGAATGTGATGCAATGATTAACGATTCGTCTGTCACTTATGTCGATTCTTGTTCATATTCTTCTGAGAAAACAATTGTATCAGGTGGAATTTCAAATGCACGTTACCAAACGCGTATCTGGACAGAGGGTATTCCTGGTGGTTTGGAAATCGAAATACGTTCTTTAAACTGGTCAGATGATGGGTCAAACAACCCTTCACTTGATGAATGGAAATCATTTTTTACAGACAATACGACTCCGGGTTATTCGGGGGGGGTTTCACACAACGGGATTTATGTTGAGTGGACCGATTTGAATGGAAATATTTGGAAGAGTGATACGGCCGCTTCTGTTTGCGTTGAAAACTTCATTTTCAATACATTAATTCAAGAATCTGACACAACTGGAAAATATATGCAGTTTGATGCAACATTCGATTGTACTCTTCTTAATTCGGATTACGGTGTAATTGACAGCATAAAATGTTTAGAAAACGCACATGTTCGATCTGCTTTTAGACTAGAATAAGTGATTAACAATATGTTATTAAACGGGAGGTTCTATGAATCTCCCGTTTTTTTTTACTAATTTTAAAATAACCATTGGGACAAACTACTTATGGATGGAGTTTTAAGGATTGCAATTATTGGTGACTACAACTTCGCTTATCATTCGCATAACGCCACAAATCAGGCACTACAACATGCAGAGAAGGTGCTAGATCAATCCATTAATTACTATTGGTTGAATGAGCGCGAATGTTCAGAAGACTTGCATCATTTCTATGAAAGTTATGATGGAATTATCATTGCACCCGGGCCCTATCAGCAGCCGTTTTATTTTACAGCGATCATACAGCTTTTATTAGAAAAAGATGTTCCTGTTCTAGGAACGGGAGAATGTTTTAAGATACTCGTGCAAACATATTTTTCAGGTTTGGGTTACGACTTGAACAATGAAAAAATTATTTCGGACAATTTGGTAGACGGAAATCACTTTACTGGAATTAACCTAGACCGTTTTTCACCTGAATTTAGTAAACTTTACTTGAATAGGGGTGTTGCGGAATACAGTTCTTCCCGTTATTCAATTCTTCCACAATATTCAGAATTGCTGACACAACGTTTTGAAATTGGAGCACGCAATCAATATTTTGATCCTGAAATCCTAAAACTGAAAGAGCACAACTTTTTCCTTTTCACTATGTTCTGTCCACAAATTATATCAAGTGCAGACATACCACATCCGATTTTTACATACTTTGTAAAGAGTATCAGAAGGATTTTAGACATTAAAGAGAGTGCTTCAAATAGCTAATCGGATTCTAAATGAAACTAATCAAGCTCAACTAAGACCTGAGCTTTTTCGACATTAATTCCGACAGATACGTTGACTGCTTTTATCACACAATCACGTTCCGCTTTTAATACATTCTCCATCTTCATTGCTTCCAAAATAAGAATGCCATCACCTTTAGAAACAACATCACCTGGATTCACCATAATACCGATAACTTTTCCAGGCATAGGCGCCTTTATATCCGTCGTAATCGTATCAACTGAGCGTTTGATTCCCATTTTATCCAATACCAGGTCCAACTCATCTTTAAAAACAAGATCATAAACCGTATGTTTTTGACGGATGGTCATAGTTTTCAGGGGCAAGTCAATAGACAGCACTTCTATAACTGCCGATTTCCCGTCCGCTTGATGTACACGAAAAATATCATTTGCCAACTTTTCTAATTTAGTTGCCTTTACAATTTGATTTAATTCCCTCGTATCTACCGTGTTTAACATGCTCTTTATTTTGATATTCAAATCTACTCAATTTATTATAAAATTAAGTGTTATCCCAAGAAAATCTAACGGCTATAAACTTATGATTTGGAGTTTAGGAAGAACATTAAAGATTGATCGCGCTTAGAAAGTATTATTCTAAAATTGCTTTTATCTTTTCTGGCTTAATGACAAAATAAACTCCGACAAAGACCATTAAAGCTGCTAGGCATTTACCCAATGTAAGATCTTGTGTATAATCTTTTAAACCAAACACCCAAAAGAGATAGATAAAAAAGGCCGTAAGCAGTGGCTGCAGATAAATATAGGTGCTTGTAACAGAAGGACTCACTTTTTTCATGGCGTAAACATTAAGAAGATAAGGTAAAAAGGTTACCCCAACAATAACGAAAAGGATTTGAAAAATTGAGCTATTCGTTAAACTTTCAAATGGTATTTCACCAAATTCAGCTCGACTCATTGGCCAAAAAGAAATATAGATTAGCCCAAAAGTAAACACCCATGTAATAACGCTAAGGGGTTTGTATTTAGCCATCATTGGTTTAACCAAAACTAGATAAAGGGAGTAGGAGCTGGCATTAATAAAAATGAACAAATCCCCCATTAAACTAGCTTCAATTGATGCGGCGCCCAGTAGCGTAAAAATGATTGATCCCAGCGCACCGATTATTAAGCCAATAATTCGAATCACCTTTGGTTTTTCCTTTAAAATAAGGAGGGACAATACAAAAACTATGATTGGTGTGGTTGTCATAATGACAGATGCGTTTACAGGACTCGTTCGCATCAATCCATTAAAGAAGAAGAGCTGGTTAACCGCAATTCCGAAGACTGCACATATAGCTAATCGTCCCAAATCTTTCCATTCAATTTTTTCAAATCGAAATAAAAAAACAGCCCAAAAAAGCACTGTTGCACCCATCACACGCAATAGAATAAAACCATTTGGACCGAGGACACTTGGCATTAACCCTTTTGCAACAAGATAATTTATCCCGTACATGAGATTGACAACAAACAATGCCAAATGAGATTTTAATAAGGGCCGCATTTATTTACTGACCCGACAAGGCCTGTTTAGCTGCTTCAACAACTTTTTTAGAGTTTCCAATAAAAATTTCTTCATTCAAAACCAAAACTGGCCGACTTAAGAATGTATATTCATCAATGATCAACTGTCTCATTTCTGCCTCCGAAAGTTCCCGTTCATGTAATCCCATTGCACGGTATTTCACCGCACGTTTCGAAAATAAGGACTGCGCATTTCCACCTAATTTTATAAGATGATCAACCTGTTCAGGAGTCATTTTTGCCGTTTTTATATCCTGTAATTCGAAAGAATCATCTACATTCCATTCTTTCAGTATTCGCTGACATGTAGAGCAGGTACTTAAATAATAGATTTTCTTCATATTCTGCAACTTAAAATTCCGCTTTACCAGGTGTACGAGGAAAAGGAATTACATCACGAATATTAGACATGCCTGTTGTAAACATCACCATTCGCTCAAATCCTAAACCAAAACCGGCGTGAGGCGCCGTGCCAAATTTACGTGTATCCATATACCACCACAATTCTTCTTCGGAAATATTAAACGCTTTACACTTTTCCTTTAAGACATCATACCGTTCTTCACGTTGTGATCCTCCTATGATTTCACCAATACCGGGAAACAAAATGTCCATTGCTGCAACCGTTTTACCATCTTCATTTAAACGCATATAAAACGCTTTAAAAGATGCTGGATAATCGCGGATGATGACTGGCTTTTTGAAATGTTTCTCCACTAAAAAGCGTTCATGCTCACTTTGTAAATCCGTTCCCCATTCTACAGGATATTTGAATTTTTTCTTCTTATAGGGAGCCGAGTTTTGCAATAATTCAATCGCCTCCGTATAGGTGATACGAGCAAAATCATTGTTAATCACAAAATTCAATCGATCAATTAAATTCATTTCATTACGCTCAGCTGTTGGTTTCGATTTATCCTCTTGAATTTCACGTTCATTCAAAAAAGCAATATCATCCGGACAATTATCCAAGACATATTTACAGATATAGCTCAAAAAATCTTCAGCTAAATCCATATTGTCAATAATATCATTGAAGGCAACTTCGGGCTCAACCATCCAAAATTCGGCGAGATGGCGCGCAGTATTCGAATTCTCAGCTCTGAAAGTTGGACCAAAGGTATAAACCTTTCCCAAGGCCATTGCCGCCAATTCAGCTTCAAGTTGTCCAGAAACCGTTAAATTTGTTTCTCTACCAAAAAAATCTTCCGTCCAATTTACAGTTCCATCTTCATTTAGTGGAGGATTTTTTGCATCAAAATTCGTTACACGAAACATTTCACCAGCACCTTCGGCATCAGATCCTGTAATTATAGGTGTAGCGATATGAAAATAACCCTTGTCATTAAAATACTTATGAATAGCAAAAGATGTGGCATGTCTAATGCGAAAAACGGCACCAAATAAATTTGTTCTAAAACGCAAATGAGCTTGTTCTCTTAAAATCTCTAAACTGTGTTTTTTAGGTTGTAAGATCGTTTTACTCACTTCCTCAGGATCAGCATCTCCTAAAATCTCAATTGACTCAACAATTAAATCGAATTTTTGACCCTTGCCTTGAGATTCTTCCAAAACGCCAATGAGCGAAACGGCAGCGGCCGTAGTGATCCGTTTAATAACAGCCTCATCCGTATTTTCAAAATCAACGACAGCCTGAATATTATTGATGGTGGATCCGTCATTCAATTGAATAAAGCGATTTTGTCTAAAGGCTTTTACCCAGCCCTTTACGAGCACTTTGTCTCCAAAAGATCCTGTGTTTAATACTTCTTTTATTTCTGTTCGTTGCATTTCTAATTTATTGGAAAAAGCAAATTTACAGAAAATGCCAAAGAAGACAGCCGACATGCAATGAATTCTACAAATTAAAATCCGTAGTTTTCGAAGAATAGTTTATTTGAGGTAATCTTGGAGGTTTGGGATGAGACTTATAATGGTTTGCACTACATCCTCAACCGCTCCAGCTTTTGCGGGAATTACACTTCTGCCACAGTGATCAAAATTTCCAGTGTAGACCTCTTCACCTGCTACTGAGATGCTTAGTTTTTCACTTGTACCACCTTCACAATCTTCTACTCTTGATTCAAATGAGACGAGATTGGCTTCATTGATGACTTCAATCACATGGTTAAAATCTTCAACAGCAATAGCCATTGAATCTTCAGCCAAAACATCACCGTAAGAATCCACTACAATAGCAACATTTGTGCGCGTCAATTTGATGACAAAACTGCGGTGATACGCTGGCGGAACGGAAGAATCAAAAAATGCGTACGTTATGGTGTCAACAGAATCTGCATTAACAACCACTTTTTCTGAGCAAGACAGTATGATTGGAATGATTAATAGCGTTAAAAAATATCGTTTCATCTTTCGAAGATAATAAAAACTAGTTGCGATTCCGCTCTCTAAATGGCCTTCGTTGTTTTACAACTTTCGGTTTTTCCACAAGCGAAAAATTAATAATGACGGCTCTTCCTTTGCGAACGGTAACATTTTCAACAACTATCTCTTCGTATTCATCACTAAAACATTTTAATGTGTAAACACCTTCTGGAACATCAGCTATCTTATAGTCGCCATAATAGTCGGCACAGCCGCCTGTAATATTTATACCATTTTGGGAATAAACTCGAACACAAACAAACATCACATCTTCAGCTGTTGATGCGTTTTCAAGATGACCTTGAATGGAAACATTGGAAGAGTCATTTTGACCAAATGCAAGTCCCTTTGCACTGAATAAAAAAAGTAATAAAAAAAATCTCATTGTTTTAGTTTAGATCTCGCTAATCATCCCTCTAAAAATACAACCCCTATTTTAGCTCGAAAAATTTTAATACGCAAATTTGCCGGTTTGAAGCCTTTGGTCATTTTGATTATCCAACACCTCATAGTAATAAATTCCGGTTGGAAAGTTATAATCAAGAACTGTTTCAGCATGAATCAGTACTTTGCTTACAACCAAATTACCAGCGACATCATATATGCGTAGCGTAAACGGTTTTGTATCTTGAGGGCTTAAAATATTCAATTGCCCCGAATTGGCATTTGGCGAAACAGTGAAGGATTCGGTGAATTGAACCTCTGTTATTTCATTCGGTCCATCAATACTAAATGTAAGATAGAGCGTATCCGTGCACCCATTTATATTTTTTGCAACAAGCGAAGCCGTCCAAACACCACCAAATTCATAGGTATAATAAAAATCCGTCGTCAACGAAGTTGCGGTTTCTGGTGTGGCTAAACCTTGCGGTTTAAAATAATAGCGAACAGTGAATTCTGGTCCGACCATATCAGGAACATTAAGCGAAAGATTATCGAAAGATACTGCAGCAGGTGCTTCGCCGGTAAAGAAAAATGGTCCGCCTAAAACATCATCAGAAATAACCGCCATATTTGCCACTGGATTCAATGAATCTACACAGGTACTTGATGAAATTTCGTCACCAACAGCATCCGTCACTTCGATCAAATAACAACCTGGATTTAAACCTCCCCACGTTGCATTGGTATTTGTTGTTCCCGTCATTAAATTCGTCCATAAATAAGTGTAAGGTGTAACACCCCCTGAGACAGCGACATAAACAACACCATTTCCGCTCTGATAGCCTGCCGTTCGGCAGTATGCAGCATCACTTCCCACAACTGTAATAGAGAGGTCTTGACCGAATGCCGTTGAGAAAATAAATACCCAAATAAAAATAGCAATTGAATTCTTCATAACGTTGACTGTGATGCGGTTAAATTAAAGACTCCGATTTAAAGGAAAAAGTTGCGTCTATGCTTTTCTAGCTAATTTTTTAGATCACCACCGTTTTGGACGGTTTTTTCGAATGGAAAAGAACAAGAAAACAGCTGCAGTTAGTGCCGCATAGCGATAAAAATCATTCGGCCTTAGAGCATCCAAGATTAAGAATCCAAAAATCACTAAAACAAGCATCAATTGTTGACCCAAAGCATAAAAACGTTTAGCATCTCGATTTCGGGTTTGCACCTCTAATTTTCCAGTATTGGCCTTATTAAAAAAGAGGCTAAGCGCAGAAGGCAATTGAATGAGAGCTGTAAATTCCTGTTTAATCGTATCCAGAATAATCGATTTCAATCCGCCATCACTGAGGACTACTTTTTTCAGATAAGGCTTAACCGTGTCCATTGGATTATAATCAGGTGCGATCGTTGCACTGATGCCGTGCAGCAGAAGAATGGCACGTTCCAATAAAACCCAATCTTTGGGCACCTCGAGCGTTTGCGCCAATTCTCGAATTCCAATTTCCTTTCTCAGGTTATCCAAACTACTTCCTTTAATGTCGTCAAATGATACATCTTTGATATTGAGATTGTCCATTTTAATCTCGTTTTGCACAAAATTTGTGAGCGCGTCGACCAATTTTCCTGCCACTTCGCGCGTATCATTATCATTGCCCAAAAATCCCATTTTTTGCAGTGAGCGTAAAATTTTGGGGGTATCCTTTCGAATGATATGTTGAACGAGAACTGGGATTTCTCGGCGCATAGCCTCGTTTAATTCTGCTGTTGCGCCAAAATCCAACAAAATAATATCACCCGAAGCATTAATGAGGACATTGCCCGGATGAGGGTCCGCGTGATAAAATCCATCATCCAAGATTAATTTACAGAAAATAGTGATGAGCCGATCGGCAATTTCTTGCCTATCTATTTGCCAAGCCTCGAGTTGCTCAATATTGGTGATTTTTACCCCTTCATGAAATGCGCAAACAATCATTTTAGAAGTTGAATAGGTTGGAAATAATTGAGGAACGATCACGTTTGAAAAGCGATTTAATTGCCCTCCAATGCGCACCATAGATTGGGCCTCTAATACATAATCCAATTCCTCCTCCACCATGAGTCGAACTTGTTGGTACACATTTTCGATTCCCTTTACTCTAAAAAAAAAGGAAAATCGTTTAATCAATGTTTCGATTATCGCTAAATCCAATTGAGCGAGTGCTTCGATATCGTGATGTTGTACTTTAACAGCCACTACTTCACCCGTTTTTAAGCGCGCTTTATACACCTGACCTATAGAAGCAGAAGCAATCGGAGTCACATCAAATTCAGCAAATAGCTCATCTAACTGCCGACCTAATTCCTGCGTTATCGTTTTTTCTGTTTCTATAAAATCACTTGGCGGAGCTTTATCTTGCAGTGACTCAAGCACGACAGCATAAGCATCTGGCAAGATGGTTGACATCACAGAAAGCAACTGACCTACCTTGGTAAAAAGACCTTTTAATTCGAGGATAGCCTCTTTCAATCGGACTGCATTTTTTTGGTGTAAGGAGAGAAGTTTGGCCTCATAACGCTCCTTTCGCATGATTCGTTTTCGAATAAAAAGAAAAAGATATGAACCGACAATTCGATAAGCTACCCTATAGGCACGTCGAGATCGTTTTCTAGCTGAATTACTGTCCATTTTTTTTGCTCTTTTTTCGATTCATTCAAAGTTAATAACTAGAACACCCAATGCGACTTAGAAGTTCAATTAATTTAGAAAATAAACTATTTAAGTGGAGTGGTGAAAGGCATTGGGCAAAAGGCAGAAGGTAGTTGAAAAATAAATTGTTGATTGATCCACCCCAAAAAGCACACCTGCATCATCCTTTAACTAGCTTGTCATCTGATTTTAACCGTTAATTTCTAGAAGCGCTCTTTTTGAAGATTGTGCAGCGGTATGGACAGAAACCCAATCTTCTCCGTCCGTATAGGCTCCACCAGCAAAATATAATTTTTTATCGATACTTTTACCCAATTCTCTCACCACTTTCCAGTTTGCAAAATCAGACAGATAACCGCCTTTAATAAAAGGTTCATTATTCCAATTTTGCGTAATATGGTTGACGTAATTAGGCGTTGCTTGATTTTCATAGATACTATCGAGCTCACTAAGAATAAAATTTTTCAAATCATCTCCAGATCGGGAAATAAACTCATTGGCAGGTGAACCCACTACAAATAAACCAAGAATATTTCTTGTAGTACTTTGACCCAATGAAGCATTGTAATATAATTTCTGTCCATTCGTTTCGGGGATAACAGAAAATTCATATTCACTATCGCCATAAAAATTTGAACTAAACTCAAAAAAAGCTTTAAATCCTTCCCAAACAACAGTATCATCAAAAGCATTGCTTTTGCTTTTTGGTAAACTTGGATTAAAAGTGATATCCCCATCTTTAAGAATTTGAAGAGGAACGGAAATAATCACTTTATCGGCTATCAACGGGCCATTATTTGTATTTACTGTAATTTGATCACCTGTGTAATCAATTGATTCGACTATCGTATTGTAGACTATTTTGTCAGCGATTGAAGGAACAATATATTCTTCAAAGAAATTAAACCAAGAATAATTGATAAATTTCCTATCAGGATTATCTGCAAAGGTTTCAACCGCTACTTCTACCGAAGAATCATTTACTATTTCCTGAAAAATACTTGTATTAGTCTCAAGCCACTCTGCACCCAAAGGAATTGGAAAATCAGCAAAGTCAGTATTTATCCTCATTCTTCCACCGTGGCTTCCAGAGGCCTCAAGAAGCTGAAAATTAGTTCCTTGTTGTTTTAAAAAGCACCCAGCAGACAATCCACCTGCTCCGCCACCAATTACAATTACTTTTCCCGAAAACGGAATAGAATTAGCGTCTTTATGACACGACATTAAACCTCCTTGAAGCGGTAATCCAATTCCAAAAAGGCCACAAAGTTTAATAAATTCTTTTCTATTCATTTCTTGTTTTTTCTGGCTTCAAAACGGAGATCTACCAAACTGGATGAAGGTCTTGTTTTACGGTCAATAATTATTTATTTATCCTATAACTCTAGGCGGCTTTTTACCGAAGATAAGAATTGATTTCATATTCCGTAAATCATAATCATTGATCCTTTTCCCGTTTGAATGAAATATTTCATATTTCACGGTAAGTTACAATTCAACGATTTATTCTAAATTATTTATCCTTGAATACCTTTATGCCTTTCATTTATTTAGTTAAAGTCTGCTCTAAGGTTTGAGTAGCATTAGGAATTTATGCCACACTGCGACGCGGTAAATTTTATTTTGTGCTAGGTGAGGTTTTTATATCCAAATTGTTTTTTTCATAATCGATAAACCAGTCAAGTAAGAACATCATTCCAACCAGCCACTTGACCTTCTTGGTATGCTTCTGGAATCCAATATGCATACATTGGAATAAACAAAAGAAGAATCATGCAAGCACTGATGCAGCAAATCAATAATATTCGATATAATTTCAATCTTTTAGTTTTCATTAATGAAAGCAAACGTTTGAATAAGATTAGGCTTTTAATGCCGAACAGCTTTGCTGCAAATTTTATTTAATACGTTAGGGCTAGTTTTAAAATTTAATGTTTAAAAACAAATTCGAAGTAAAAGGAACACCTAAAACTGAATTGACAGATCCATCTGGAAAGTTAGCATATTGATATAATCGAAAGTTGTTAGCATTTAGAGCATTAAGAATTGAGATGCCAGATTCAAATTTGATTTTTTTGATGCAGAAGTGATATTGAAAGGATGCATCCAAACGGTTATAAGAGATTTTTTTTTCAAATTCATCAAAAGAATAATTAAATCCTGATCCCCATATATTTGTTATTGAGAAAAAAAATGGTTTGAAATTAAAAGAAGCAGCTACTTTTAACTCATGACGCTGATCATGTAAAGCAGGAATGTACTTTCCTTGGCTCAATGCTTCAAAGCGCTCCTCTACTTTGCTCAAAGTGTAAGAAGTCCAAAGTTGATGATTTTTTATTCTAAATTTCATAAATACATCCCCTCCAAAAGATCTAGACTGTCCAATATCATCAAAGAAAGTTGTGTCTTTTTCATATCTTCTGCTTAAATCTCTATTTAAAATGTAAAATCCTTCAATACCTAAATCAAATTGCTTGGAGAGATATGAAACACCAACAACATTATGCATAGATGATAGTGACGGATAGCTTTTATCATCTAGTAATCCCCAAAAATTATTTGAATTACCGTATTGGTCTATGGTCATAATTTGGCCCACATATTGTTTATAAATGCCCCAAGCAGTGTTGAAATTAATTTTTTCTGTTAATCTGAACTGGCCGTCAAATCGAGGTTGCAAATAGATTTTTTTACTTTGAATTAAGTAATCCGTTTTTAGGCCTATGGTAGATGTAAATCTATTCCCGATTTGAAATTTGTCTTGAACAGATAAATGAGTATAATCCAAAAGTGAACTACTCTGACTTTTACTAAATGCCTTAAAGTCGGGATTGAATTCGGTTTGACCGCGGTGATGGCCGAGCGATAATCGAATACTTTGATTCCTTTTTATCGGAAAGATATGATCTACTTTTGAAGCAACGGTCAATACATTATTAGTCCACGAGCTACTGCTTTGGAAATCTTTGATAGCAAGGCTATCTTTTAAAAAGATTAAATTGCTTATGCTATTGTTATAGAATGATTGTGCAATTTGTAGTTTTGATATTCCTCCCTTTCTCCATTGATGATGGTAAGCCAAACTGTTTCCGAATTGTATAGAAGAAATATCAGCTTGATAGTTTTTATCAGATAGTTTGCTTGCGTTATAGAACTCGTCATAATTATCTTTACTGTAAATACTACTAAAGGTAAGCAAATCGCCATTTTTAAAATTGGTGGTATACTTCAGGTTTAAATCATGGTAATCATAATTTGACTTAATTGATTCGGTAAATTGATTTTTGGTTAGTGCGTTATTGAGGAGGTTTAAATACGAGTAACGACCTGATATTTGCAGGTTGGAGCTTTTTTGAAAAAGAGGAATATTGAGATAACCAGTTGCCACTTGCGTGCTTAAATTCAATTGCGCTTCAATACTATCTCTATTTCCTTCTTTACCCTTTATAAGCATAATTCCGCCGACTCTGTCACCAAACTCAACATTGTAACCTGCTTTAAATACATTAATTTGTTTAACCATTATAGGGTTTACTCTTCCAATATTATCGTTAAGTCCCGAACTGTTGAATAAAGTAATGCCATCAAAGAGAATTTGATTTTGTCCAGGGTAACTTCCCCACATGCTATATTCAGACAGTGATTCTCCCGAAGCCAAAACTCCAGGGTAAAGCCTAAGATTATTGAAAATTAAGTTGTTTCCGTCTCCAGGCACCTTTGTTGTTGCTACATCATTAAAAACCATTTGACCCGCCATTTCACCTATGTTGTGATGTTCAATTAAATTCACTTCAATGGGTTTTACCAAAATTGTTTCTAATTCAATTGTACTGGGTTTCAATTCAATTTGAATACTTGCAGACGGATGAAGGAGGCTATCTAATTTATAATAACCCAAGTGACTGAAGGAACCCAATGTTTTTTCTTCCGAGAGTTTGGCACTAAATTCACCTTTCTCATTTGAAACTATTCTTGCTTCTCCTATTGTTATCTTCGTAAAAGGAAGAGGTTCAAGCGTGCCGAACTCAACTACAGTGCCCTGATATAAATACCATTTAATTGCCGTTTTTTCTGACAGTTCAGGCGCAATTTTCTTTGGTGTAAAAACAAAAACTTCACCTAATGATTTCACATTCAGTTCACAATATGAGGCCAGAAATATCATAGCTTTCGCCATAGTTTGAAATTCTTGATTGACAGTTATCAGGCAGTTGATAGACACTTCTGAGTTAACAGAAACCTGTACATTATATCTTATATTCAAGTCAATTAAGATCTCATTAAGGCTCTGTTGAGAATAATCTAAGGTAACAACATCCTGAGCATTTGATTTTAATGCTACTGCAAGAACTAGAATGACGATTAAATACCTAATGACTTTGTTTTTGAATTATGTAGGTAAAATTAGTTGATTTCTTGTAATCTAAATCAAAAGTTAAACACATCATTTCTATTGCTTCTTCAGCCGACATACTTCTATCAAAAATGCCAGTGAAGTTTAAATTATAAATGTCCTTAGACTTAACTTCTATGGCAACATTATAATGTCTTTCAAAATCATCAAAAACCTTATCTAAACCAGTCGTATTGTAGACGAATTTATTGAGCTTCCAAGAAATGGCTTCATTTTCAGGAATAGATGTCTTCACCAATTCATTTTCTGCCAAAAGAGAGAATTCTCCAGGCGCTAAAATTTGTGTACTATTGTGATGCGAAACCTTTACTTTTCCAGTTTGGCAATACACTGAATAGTCTTCATTTCTATTGTATATATTGAAGCTTGTTCCCAATACTTGCGTGTTGCCATTGGTGGAATTCACTTGAAATTTATTGCCTTTTTCTACCTCAAAGAATGCTTCGCCTTCCAATTCAAGCTCACGGTTAAATCTCCACCAATAAGGATTGTAGTTTATTGATGATTCAGCATTCAGCTGTATATGTGATCCATCTGGTAAAATGTGTTCAACTAATTCACCTCTTGAAGTTGAAATCTCAACACTATAAAACCGCATAAATGAGAGGCCCATTCCTATTAAAAAAATTGCTGCTACAGCTAGTTTAAACCATTGAATGTGAAGCACTTTAGGTTTTTTTTGTAGCGAATTTTCCTCAATTGAATTTGATAGCTCCTTCCAAATGTCTTCTTTTGGATTTTTATGAGTAATCTTCAAATTATCGAAATGAGCAAACTCATCTGAATTAGATATGTTTGATTTCTTATACATTGTTTAATTTCTTTCTGAGAAAAGTGAGCGCCAATGACATTCTTTTCTCTATTGCCTTCACACTCAACTCGAGTCTTTCAGCTATTTCTTTATAACTCAACTGCTCTATTCTATTCATTAGAAAAACCTCTCTTTGGTTCTCAGGTAGTTCTGCTAAAGTATTTTCATAGGTACTTTTAAGTTCATTATACTCTAAAAGTTGGGTTGGATTATTTGCGTCATCTACAAGATCAAATGACAAATCCACATTTTGAATTTTCGATAATTTCCTATACTCTGATATCCATAATTCTCTTGCTATCTTGTAAATTAAACCTTTCGTTTTAGTTGCATGATAATCAAAGTCTTTTTCCCATAGTTTTATAAAAGCTTCTTGCGCAATGTCTGTTGCCAGATCTGAATCACCACACCTGTAATAAATGTAGTTTCGAATACTATCGAACCACTGATCGAAGCAAATTTTGAATTCTAATTTTGTCAAGGGGAAAAAATTTAAGTGGTGACCTCAAGCCACCACTTATTAATTTCATTAAGACTATTTACTTAATTGTAAAAGTAGTTTCATTACCCTCACTGTCAATTTTAGTTGCTAGGTCATCACAAGTTCCGTCACCATAGTCAACTGTTGCTAACCATTTACCCGACTTCTTATCGAAGTATTTAATAATCCCTGCTACAATAAATTCACAATCGTCTGTTTTAACCAAAGGCTTGACAATTACTTTCTTAAACTTATAATCTTTACCTTCTTTTTTTAATTTGCATTCTTCTTTTGATCCATCTTCTTTTTCCCACTCACCTTTTTCTGCATCAAATTTAGAGTAATCAAATTTCGCTAATAGTTCACCGTCTTTTTTATACTCTATTACACCGTCAGTGTAAATTCCACCTACTTCATTTGAAAGAGGAGTCGTTTCACTCATTTGAAAACCAGATTCTGCTAGTCTAATCGTTTGCGTCTCATTTGCAATTTCAGATTCTAAATTACTTTCGTTTTTATCTTTATTACAAGATATCATTGTAATCGAAAGTACTGCGGCCAATACTGTAATTCCTTTTTTCATTTTTTTCATTTTATTTTTTTTAATTTGTAAATTGATTTCAATAGTATACCGCAAG